>ERZ507072.288-NODE-288-length-38011-cov-5.121720_pt1 | contig 38011 bp, 52 predicted proteins | sample MGYA00512864_ERZ507072 | MGnify/ENA metagenome assembly ERZ507072 | reverse complement strand
CTGCCAAAGTGGCTGGCGTGGGTGGGTTTTGCTTCTTTCTTCCCGCTTTTTGCTTTCGCTAACTCGGGTGTTTTCGCTTATAACGATTATTCCCGCCTACTGACATGGGGCATTCCGGCGTTCGTGATTGTCTGGTCGGCCCTGAGCCTTGAAGGGGTTATTCCTCACAACCGCACTTTCCTGCTGCTGGGAGACTCATCTTACAGCCTGTACCTGTCTCACGGTATCTCAGCGCCGGTATTTCTGTTTATCTGGACGCAACTTGGCCTCGATAAGACAGTGAGCATAGTTCCTTATGTTATCGTCTATTACATCTACTGCCAGGTTATCGCCCTTGCCTGCTAAAAACTCATTGAAAAGCCTGTTAATGGCTGGATAAAGAAAAAAGCATACGGAAAAGCTAAATGAAACACTTAAAGATACTTGCATGCCTGTTTATTTCTCTTTCCTCAAGCGCGGAGCTTCCAGCGCTGGCTGATAAATACACAACTTGCAATGATGTTTCTTGCAGCAATTATGTCGTTAATAAATTTAACATCCACCCTTCATTCTTTGGTGGTCATTATGTTTATTCGGACATGGTTTACGCATCAAAGGAATATAAGAACGAAGGGTTACTTTTTACTCCTGAAGGCCCGGTGATGATGTTTAATCAGATGACCGGGAAACTTTTAGTCGCCGGTAAAGATTTTTCCGTCCACGGCGATCAAGTGTCTTTCCCTTCTTCAACAACCGTTGACCTTGCACCTGTTGGCTTCAGCAAGCCGGAGAAAGAAGATAAGGACTTTAACGTAAGAGTAACTCTTGAGTATCCATTCCATCAGATGTCTGTTTCATACAAAAAAAATGAAAGCATGCGACTTTTAATGAGTGGCAGCATTACAGATCTGAGGAGAATAATTAAAGATAAGAAAGACCTAAAGATAACTTACTTCGGAGATAGCATAACGTTTGGCGCAAATGCTACAGGGATCTACTCCGCGCCAAATCAGCCACCTTTTGCTGACCTTACTTCAGCGTACCTTGCGATGATTCGTGGCGGGGATGTGCAGTGGTACAATCCATCTGTACCTGGATGGAACAGTGCTAATGCAGTTAGCGATGAAACTGGTCGAATGCTAAAGTTCGATTCCGATGTTTATGTGATTGCATTTGGCGTGAATGATAGCAATGATATAGAACCTAAAATATTTTTTGCTAATATTGAAAAGCTTATTAAAGACATTAAGTCCAAAAATAAGCATGCGCGAATCGTATTAATGTCACCGACACGCCCAAATCCAGAGTGGGTATTACCTAAGAAAGAGTACTTTGAAGGATACAGGAAGGGGCTGAGTGGGCTCTCAAAAAAATATGAGCGCACCACTTTTATAGATATTACAGATGTGTGGAATCAGATTCTGAAACGTAAGAATATATGGGCAATAACTGGAAATGGGGTAAATCACCCTGGTGATTTTGGTCACAGGGTGATCGCAGAAGCGCTCCTCACAGCCTTCCTTGGCAATGACTTCGCTTAAACAATCTTAAGGAAGTTAGAAGCGTCTTTGTAAATGGTGCCCGCCGGGGCACCAGATATTTCACCCAGTGTTTTAACGTTCTTTAGCGCAACCATTCCGGTGGTTGATAGCTCAATACATGCCGCACCATTATTCATATTGATTTTGAGAGTTCCTACCGCACTTCCGCCGTTGGTGCTGGTCCATTCTAATGAGGCTATGTCTAACGCTAAATTACCATTAGAAGTTCCCTGCAATTTAATTCTTGCCGTTCCAGTTCCACCAATCCTGAAAGCAGCATTCGTCCCATTGGGCATTACTACATCAAGGGGCTCTTTAGGGTAGGAAGTATGGATACCAACAAATGGTAAATCAGAAACCCCACCACCAGCAGGTGCCACGGTCACGCCGGGAACCACTGAGTTACTATATAACGCCACAGATTTAGCATTAGGGTTAGCTGCTGGACTACCCGAGTTAATACCTGAACCGATTGCAATGGATCCGCCGTAAGCCTGAATATCACGACCAGCAGCAAATGAGCCGTCTCCCGCCGCGCGTGTGCTGTAACCTAACGCAGTTGCACCAATGCCATCACTGGCTACACCGCCCGGGTCAGACGTTAATCCTTCTCGCGCCTGCGTAAAATATCCTGCGGCAAATGAGGCGCGTGACTTTGCCTCTACTTCCTCGCAAAAAGCCGCTGATTTGGCTCCGAGTGCAATTACGTTTTTACCGAACGCAAAGGAGCAATAACCCTCAGCATTTGGCGACGTAATATCATCTGGGTTGCCAGTTGCACAACCTGCACCACCTGCTAAAGATGCCACTCCGTAAGTGACACAGTCATGACCAAATGTTGCGGTATAAACTGCAAAAGATGCCCCATTTCGGCCAAATGAAACAGAATAGTCACCAATATTTGCAGGATCGCCCCACGAGTTTTTAGAGGGCAGTCCGCGCCAAAAGTTTTTCTCATCATCAAGTGGTGTTAAATCAGAACCACCTACGCGCAACCAGCCCTTAATCTTATCAAACGCCCAGATAAGCCCTCTCGTTAAGCTCGAACCCGATGGAATACCATAGTTAACTTTCTGTCCAATCAGCTTCATGCCATCGTCTTGTGCCAGTTGCTTCCTGAGCACATCACTCACATCTACAGGCTGCCACTTTCCTTCCCCGACTCCGCCAGCAGACGCTGGGGTAGAACCAGCTGGGACAGTTTTTGGCAGAGTTTCGAGATCATCCCAGCGATACCAGATATTAGTGCTTTCATCCTGCAGAAGATCGCCAGCTGACGTCACAGTACCGCCATCCTGGAAAGAGCCTTCAAGACTCCATCCGAGGTTATAAATTTGCTGCAGCACCAGCTGTTTTAGCCCTTCAATCGTGTAATGGGCATTACCAAATCGGTCGATGTATTGAAGCGCCAGTGAGGTAACGAACTCGTCAATTTTCCCCGCGTTAAACTTAAGATCGCGAGGTGATTCGCTTGGAACAGAATTCTGAGTAGGTGTAGTAGCCATATTGATTCCATAAAAAAACCCGGCGCGGTGGCCGGGTCTGGTTGGTCGGTGGCGGTTCTTATTTGTAGATTGCGTCGCTGTATTCCGCGACGGTCAGAGATACCGTGTTATCCGTATTGGGCTTAATGCTGTTGACTGTCCATAGTTGACTGTCCAGTTCCTCAACTGTTGCAATGAGATATCGCGACGGGAGCTGTACAGTGTCTCCGTTCCATATATTGAGTTGAATGTCGGGTATTGCCGCGATGAATCCGTACTTCGTGTCGGCCCGCGCCGCCGCAGGATAGCGCAGAGTCGGGTTGCCCAGGCTGTCTGTAACCAGCACATACATTGAGCCGGCAAACGCGATCGGCTCGCTGGTATCGAAGTTATTCCCGGCGCGGCCAGTGATGTAACCCTGCTGCTGGTTGCTGTCGTAGATATCGGGCATCTGAATGACGCTTCCAACCTGGATAATGCCGTCTTCGAACACTTTGGCGTTCATCTTCACCCGGGAGTAAATCAGGCGTTTCGTTTCGCGTAGCGCGCGCTCCCGCGCCTGGTACTCGTTACGGAAGCCGACTATCTCGAGCTTGTTCGGGTTCTCCGCTTCCTGCTCGACGATGGCGCCGTTCAGCACGCGGTAGTTGATGTACGTCTTATTGTTCGTGGTCGGGTGGACGTAGGACACCTGTACGCCGTCGTAGCCGCCAGGAAGCGTGGCCTCGTACGTCATTTTGTACTCGTCCGCCTTCATGTTGGCCCGGTTGAATACGGCCGCCGGGTAATCAACTTTCTGATCCCGGGTGAATGTCAGCACGCCGTCGTCCCAGTACGCCACAACCGACGCCGCATTGCAGATCGCCTGCACACGGTCGCCCAGCGAGTCGTTCTCGTCGTCGAACGTGTAGTCGAAGTAACCCAGGTGCTCATCAGGCAGGCTTTCGGCGATCGAGTACAGCCCGTAGAGGTCGATGCTGTTGGCAGGCTGTTCACCCATAATCAGCCAGGTGTGCGCCACTGCATCAGCGAACGAACGAGACGGTCGCAGCGTGTAATCCACCGTCTGCGTGTCAAGGTTGTACGTGATGGTGTGGCGCGTCACCAGCGCGTTATATTTGCGCTCACGGCTGCCCAGAGCGTTCTCTGTCGCCCTCACCTTCACGCGCACCAGCGTATCGGTTGGATGCACGACGTTGGTTCTCACGTTGACCGAGTGGATCTCCTCAACCTTCAGGATAGAGGCATCACTCGAGTTATCTGTGCGCTGGAAGTTAATAGCGTACTTTCCGAAACCGCCGGTCGGCGTCAGCTTATCGGTGCGGTAAAATACCTCGCTCGATGATTTGTGCGGCGTCCCCTGGTGATACGCGAACGTCTGCTGAGTACCCGGCACCTGGTTGTAGTCATCGTCAATCTTCCAGATCGTGACCTTCCAGTCAGCTGACTTTTTCCCACCCAGCTGCACCTGAGTGTGCAGCCACAACTGAGAGGACTCGACCGGCGAGAAGAACGGTCCTACCACGAGCGCTTCGTTATCGTTGAGGATGAATTTCGTCTTGTTGATTGTCGCCGTTGCCGGCACGTCAGGAGGGCCAATCAGACCCCCCATCGTGAATGTGTACCACCGGACCGGGTTAACCACCGCGCCGTCGTTAGTTTCGACAGCTGAAATCAGCGTACCGGAGAAATCGACATCCTGCGTGACATTGCCGGTTGGCGTGCTGTAGGTGACGTTAATCGTGAATGTAACCGCATGCGGAAGGACGAGGCCCATGAAGTAATCAAACTCAGCCTGCTTGATGATTTTTACTGCAATCTGCCCGCCGGAGTAAGTTCCGCTCACAACCGTATTGGCGGTGGCTGTCTCGATCGGGAAATTGTCCGATTCATTTTGGCCAGGCACTTCCTGCCCGTCGACGTCGTCGAACCCGTAGCCTTCGTTGATGGTGGGGATCACTTCGCCCGGCTGGTAAAACTGAAACTCTGCACCGGCCATGCTTCCGAGGCTGGACTCTGAATAACGCACAGATTCGTAATCGTATTTGCCGATCCCGATGCACATCCATTCAGTAACGTATTTCAGGCCGCCATCCGTGTCGCTCTGGCGAACATATTCGAACAAAGATTCCTGAATCAGGTCCGGGAACGAGCGGATTTGCCCGTAAATGTCCGGTTTTGCTTTATAGACGCGCGCAGTATTCGTCTGGCCGGTCAGGCTATTGTTTGGCGAGTCAATCGTGTTGCCGCCGGTATTAGCGATCGCCGGTTTGGGAGCAAGGAACGAGAAGACCGCGCCGACAACTTTGAAAATCGGGCTGAGAATGTCGCCAATGATACCCTTCGGCTGGTCGAAAATCTGAACGTGGTCCAGCTCGCTCAGTTCAAACGCCAGCTCGTCATCGTCGCCCAGCTTTACGCCGTTGCGGACGATCAGCAGATCACGATGAAATGTAGCGTCATTGGCCGCCAGCCAGTCATAAAAAAGGGTGCCGTTTGGCACCCTGTAGCGTTCTTTTGGCGTTCCCGGGAAACGCTGAAGCTCAATCAACGCCATAAGAAAAAAACTCCACTTTGGTGAATGCCCGCTGAATGACCAGCAACGAGTCCATGCGCACGCTTCCATTCTCGCCTCGCGAGTGCAGCGCCATCCGGTTCAGAACCAGTCCAACGTGCGCCGGTTGCGCGCCGCGATACCCGACAAATATCCCGCCCTCGACAGGATTATCGACCTGGCACCAGAAGACGACGTCACCCTGATAGCAGGTAAAGAAGTCTGCCCCGGCTTCGTAGTCCGGTGTCTGGTGCAACTCAATGCCAAGAACGTGCCGGTAATACAGCACCACCAGCCCCCAGCAATCCACCATCTCGAATGAGCAGGCACGGTTAGCCCACGGCACGCCGATCGTCTTCCGAACAAAATCAGAGGTACTGAAGTCCCGTGTATTCGACTGGGTCATAAAGCCTTCCGATGTTGTTGTTCAGCGGGTTGGTGACGGAGAGGGTTACCGAGGCTGAATCGGCGTCGATGTCCACAGTCTTAACGTAAAGCTGCCACGACTTAATCGGCGCTGAGACGTCGCCACTGTCGAAGATCTGCCTGGTAGCAGTGATGGCTGTCAGCCTGGCCGCCCCCTTCCACTGTTTCATCAGCGCTTTGATATCCGACGACAGCCGCCCAAGCTTCACTGTAGCGTCGATCACCGGCGTACCGCTCTGCTGGCTCTCTTCGATTTCAAAACGCGCTGGCGTGTACGTCTGGCCGCCGAGCGTCTTCGGGAAGAACTGCTTATCGACCAGGCGGACGTAGCCAAAGGATGGATGGTAGAACGTGATGGTGTCGTACAGTCCGCGCGTCGGGCGCTGCTGCTTATACTCCCTGAAGCTCGGCATTACGGCACCCTCGGAAGTGATTCCGGATCGCGACCATCCGGATAACCCGTGACAACGATATCCAGCCATGAATCCCATGGCGGCGGAAGTTCAACAATGATATCGTCGAACTCGTCGTCGGCATTGTAGAGGTGGTTAGCGATTACCGTTCCCGTCCAGGTCACCACCCCGCCGTCGATACTGGTTTGCACCGGCATCTGCGTGAAGTGAAGCTCCTGCAGCTGCAGTCCACTGCCGCCCAGGTTGATATTCATCCGGAACCAGTTCAGGCCCCGGTTGAGATAGTTTGGGCTGCGTAGCCACTGCTGGAATGCTCTTTCCTCAGCCAGAGTGAAGATCCACGTTAGTGACCATGTCACTTTCAGGTCGTCGGTTTGATTCTCGAAGATGGCCGGGCCGACCGCTGGTTGATCGGTCTGGAACCCGGTATCGAGCGTCATGTTTTTGCTGGCCTTCTGCGCCAGCGGCAGCCAGTCGGGATAGTCGATAATTGGCATCTGGACTCCGGGCAATAAAAAACCCCGCCGTGGCGAGGTCTATAACGTGGAAGTTGGTTAGTTTAGGAGGCCTGATTTAACTTCTGTATTTGAATTATTAAATAAGTAATTATCTACAACATCACCATTAAACACGATTATAAGCTGCTTCATGTTAGTAGTAGCGCCGTTATCAAATAGTCCGTAGATGGGAATAAAAGCTTTCCCGCTGACCTGTGTATTTGTGAAAACATAATGCCACTGCTCTTTTCCGTCACTGGAGATTGATACCCCAGTTGGATCTCCATATGCAGCCTTAACCTCTTGCTTCGTCGTCTTTCCTTTGATTATTTTACTCTGAACGCCAATCTGCGTTTCTTGTTCAATCGACTTATTGCCGCCAGAGGCGCAACCGGCAAGCACAACTGTTATTGCTGCAACCAATAGAACCTTTTTCATATCCCTATCCCATAAGTAAAAGTCAGACCAATCCTAACACTGGTTGACGCAGAGATCAGCTTCCGTTATCTTGTTTTGCACGAGGCGTCGAAACCTCAACAAACACGGTCAGAACCAACCCCGTAAGTGTTGGATTTTTTATGCCTGTCATTTAGCGAACGCATTAAGCGGGCGCATCCCCGATAAGTCGGGAGGGCGACTAATACAACACCCGAAAGGGGAATATGTCCGCGGCTTTGTTTGTGCCGTTTCGAACCTCCCGGCACCACTCCGATAGTGGTCATTCGAAGAAAACAAACAGAGGTCATCATGACTAACCAACTAGCAAAACCATCCATCGATTTCACTTTTGAAGATCATCAAATCCGCACCATCTTTCGCGATGGTGAGCCGTGGTTCTATGCATCAGATATTTGTGATGCTATAGCGGTCATTAACCACCGTGACGCCATCTCGAAATTAGATGATGACGAGAAGGGTGTAGCTTTAACCGACACCCTCGGCGGTAAGCAGAATTTGGTTATTGTTAGCGAATCCGGCTTGTACACTCTCATCCTCCGCTGCCGAGATGCAGTTAAGCAAGGTACTCTCCCGTGGCGCTTCCGTAAGTGGGTAACAAACGAAGTGTTACCGTCCATCCGAAAAACTGGTCGTTACCAGGTAGAAGAAAAACGCCAGCAGGTTCCAGTATTCCGCTACGTTATCACTTTGCACTATCGCGATGTTGTCACAGGACAAGAGGAGACTCTCAGCGGCGGCGCAAACTCGCCAGAAGAGATTGTGCGCGGCACCGCTAAAAAATTTGGCATATTCATTCCTGAAATGCTGAACATGCCAGTAAACGCGTACTACTGACAGCAGGCGCAAGGATGCGCCTAGCCCTGGCCCCTTGGCGTTCTTTTCGCTGTCGTGTTACTCGTTATGCCCTGAGATATCGGCCCGCCATTATTTAGGTCTGCAAGAACCGCTTCAATGGTTAGGGCATTACCATTCTGAGTAGCCTGAGCATCGAACTGATGCTGCCCCGTGGAGTGGTCGTTAAAAATAATGCTTACCTGAATATTCCCACCCCCTTGCATATCCTTGTTGCTAATAACCTTGCCGTTGTCGCCAGGTATCATGTACTGCTTGCCGGTACTGGCCTGGTAAATCTCCGGCTTCCCTCGCTCACCGACCTGATACATGCTTCCCGCTGACACAGGTCCGCCATTGTATCTGGCCCCAGCCAAAGCCAGCCCTTGAGCAAGCCCAACGGTAGATGCAATACCAGCCATCGCAGGCGCTGAGTTTGCACCAAAGGATGCCAGGCTGGCCAGCGCTGCGGCTGGAGCCCATGCGGCCGCCGTCGTGGTAGCCATACCGACAGAAGCAGCGGTAGAAGCTGCGCCCAATGTCTGACCGATAATGAAGTTTTTGAGAGCTTCAACCCCAACCTGGACTAGCGCATTGACCACGCTGTTCAGCATCGTGTTACCGAGTGAGCGCATAGCATCCTGCGCTGACATCGTTCCGGTGATCAGCCCGGTTAACGCATTAGATGCATTACCTGAAAATGCATCCACCGCGCTTGTCAGCATTTCATAACCAAGACCTTGTTGACTGAGCAATTGCCACTGAGCGGCTGTCATCTGCTCATTGAACTGGTTTTCCTGCGCAGTCTTCAAGGCAAGGTACTGGGCATCGGTAGCTGCCTTTGCAGCAACGAACTGATCGTAATTTATTTTCCCTTTTTGGTAACTTTGCTGGAGTATCGCCTGTTCCTGCTGCTGATATTGCTGCATCAGGGCTAACTTCTGGTTATTTTCGTTCACCAGTTGCTGTACCGGGTCAACTTCGGCTCGGGCAGAAGCTACCGGATTGACTGTGGCCTGGGCGTTAATCTTGGCGAGGTTATTCTGGTGCTCGAGCGCCATTTTCTCCGTGGCAGCGTTATACTCCTTGAGATCTATTTTCCCAGCGTTCAGTGCGGCCTTCAGATTTTGCATGGATTCGGCGTAGGATTTATTCTCCGCCTGCAAAGGCATTGCCTTAAGTGCTTCCGTAACCCCTTTGGCTGCCGCTGATGCATCCCATGCTTTTGCTGCATATTCACCGGCCTTTTTAATTTGCTCCTGGGTTGCAGAATTACCCAGTGACTGCTGAGCACGTAATATGGCCTGCTCTCTGCTTAGCTCCTCCGTTGAATCAGCTGCCAATTCTGACTGCTGCTTCAGATTCGCCAGCTTCTGAGCAACAGATTCAGCAGAAGACGCTGATTTCTTCCCCTGCCGCTCACTCTCTTGTTGAGATTTTTTTCTGGCTTCTTCTGACTTCTCTAAATCATAATTTTCAGCAGCCAGCCTGCCAGCTGCAGAGATTTGATTCTGATTGTCAGTGACCTTGGCAGCCTGCATCCTGGCTTTGGCTATCGCCCGCTCTCTCTCGTCCTGAATTTTAAGTAATTCATTCTGCTCTTCCAGAGTAGCGATAACTTTATCGCCCTCCTTGGTCGCGGGAGATATCTGCAGCGCTTTGGGGTCGAAGCTTTTTCCGGCCTGATTGGCTCGGTTTATTTCATCAGCCGTCTCCCCAAAGGCTTTCGCTACCGCACCCTGAACTTGCTCAAGAGACCAGGATTTTTCGATGAGTTGATCATGAACTCCCATCGCCGTGAGCATGTTGTTCGTGAGTGTGCGAGTCGCCTCTGACGCGGTTTCTTCTGTTCGGGATAATTTATCCTTTGCGGCCTCAAGATCTCGCGTCTTGCGAGCCAGCTCATCAGACACCTCAGCCTGTTGGCGAGCGAAGTCTGTACCTTGCCCCATAGATTCAGCAACCTTCTGGGCAGCCGGGGTAAAGTTCTGGTATCTGTCTCTCAGCGAGTCAACTTCACTTTGCAGATCCGCAACAGCCTCTTTCTGAGCTCGAATAGAATTATTGGCGTCTGCAATAGCCCCACGCAGCTGAGTATTGGACATTGCATTCATGGCGGCATTGAGCTTATCCAGCCCATCAGCAAATGCGATTGCCTCCTCTTTTGCCTGCTGAGCTTTCTGCCAGAAATAGAAGATCGCTCCGGCAGCAAGCATAGCCGCACCAGCAGGACCACCTATCAGAGCAAGCGCACCGCGAGCCATTCCGATACCAACGGACGCTGCACGAGCAGCTGTCGCCGCACGGGCCGACGCAGCAGCCTGGGCAGTTTCAGCCTCGGCAAGAGCAATAGATGCGGTAGTAGCCCTTGTTTTTGCGGCTACAAGGGCATCCATTGCCAGCATCTCTGCAGCGCTACCTTTTGCCACGTTATATTCAGCCTGGGCCAGCGCGAGAGAAGATAGAGCAGCCTCTTTATCAGCAAGAGCCTTACGCTGAACAGAATTAGCGGCTACCAGAGCAGCCTGTGCCGTCTGATTGTCTGCTACAACCTGCTGACGGGATGCTGCGATATCAGCGATTTTCGCTGAGGTAGCCATAGTCAGCGCACCGACATACCGCGCACCCATTACGCCGGCAACAATCGTGAGCGTAGTGCTGAGAACGTCCAGGTTTTCACTTAGAGAAATGACTGAGTCACTGAATATTTTGACGCCAGTTTTTACAGTGGCATTCTCGCCAAAGAATTTCGTGATATTGTTGTTGGCAATTTCAAGCGACTGGCTGATCGTGGCAGTTGTTTTAGCAAACTCTTGTCCAATTTTATCGCCCTGAGAGAGCAGGCCATTAACGATCACATCAGTCGTTAACTTGCCTTCTGCAGCCATGTTCCTTAGCGCCCCAATACTGACATTCATAGAGTCAGCAAGAGCAATCATCAGCCGGTTACCCTGCTCATTCACAGAGTTAAATTCATCGCCCCTTAGGGCGCCAGATGCCAGACCCTGGGCAAGCTGAATGATGGCGTTGCTCGCCTCCTCAGCCGTCGCACCAGACACGACAAAACCCTGGTTAATAATGGTTGTTAGCTTTGTAATATCCTCGACACTGACACCGTAACTTCTTGTTGAGCGCTCCAGACGCGCATAGAGCGTAGCCGTAGCATCGAGACCTGAACGCGTCTTTTGAGATATGTCAAAAACTCGCTCTGTAACATCAGCAAGAGTCTCAAACGGCGGTACGGAATCCCTGACGGAGTTTGCCAGTTTATTACTCAGATCCTGCCATGCCTGGGCATATGCGCCAACCTGCTGGACAGAAAGAGCTGCTATGAGCGCTTTCGCGACGCCAGTTAAGCTGGACATAGTGCCTTCAATCGAAGACAGGGATCGCTCAGTGCGGTTTAATCCCGCCTCAAGACGACCCATGCTACCGTTAAGCCCATTCAACGCGGCATCAATATCCCGGCGTCCCTGAAGGATCCCGGCGGTGTCCATGTCAACTTCATAAACAATCGTTCCAGCGCTGACAGTACCAGCCATAATCTAATCTCCGGGCAATAAAAAACCCCGCCTGAGCGAGGTTACTGTAATGAACTGCTCATGCCGCCTGCTGAGCCATCGACACTCTTCTTGCTTTTTTGGCTAAATAATCCTCTGCTATTGAGTCATATTCTTCCCTGGTAAACCCTTTTTGGTCAGGGTATTTGGCGGCAATTAAATACTGAAACTCCGTCATGGTAAGCTGCTCCGCCTCATCGCGGCTCATGCTGAAATGATTTCTTGCTGCGCTGATATACTCAAATGCATTAAATTCTGACGTGGTACCGCTATTCTCATGGCGCTGGAGTTTTCTTACTCTGGCTTTTCCGATAATGCCGTGTGTTATGAGTGATTGGGCGATCACAATCATATCAAACTCGTCCATTGCTCCACGCCGCAGCTTGAATGGCTTTCCTTTGGTTTTGGCAATACATAGCTCACCGATCAGTGGTGTGACATCTGTGTAGCAACAGGATGAAAGCACCGTCATTGCAGCCATTATTGCCTTTCTTCCATAACTGGTAGTTCTTATGTGCTGAACAAGCCATTCAGGAACGGCGCCATAAGCATCGATAGCCGACATGAGAAGAACTGATATCTCATCATGATGAAGGTCATAAAAAGCGCGCACGATATCTTCTGGCTCGCCTATTCGAGTCATGTTGATAAACGATGGTCGGAAGAAATATTCCTTGTCACCAACGGCGATCAGGAATTCGCCAATTTCTTTTAATGGGGTCATGGTAAATTCCATTAAACGGTCATTATCAAGGGCAGCACGCCGCCCTTTGGAATGTCCGTTAGGTAACGGTGACCGTATGCACGGCCACAAAGTTGCCGTCTTCGGTGTTGATGATGATCTGCGCGCTGCCGGTGGCTACGCGCGTCACGGTAACGGTGTTGCCGGAGGCGGTGGCCGTTGCTTTAGTCGCATCAGTAGTCGCTACAGTGAAATCTTTGTTTGTAGCGCCGGTTGGCGCGATGTTCACCGTGAAAGTGCTGGTGCCACCTGCCGTGCCGGTGCTGGTAGCCGGAGTTACCGTTACGCCAGTCACCGCTACAGCAGCCAGCTCGTTCACTTCGATGGTGGTTGCATCACCGACTTTGAACTCGGTAGAGAACGTGACGATGTCGTTGGTACCGCCGTCAGAGCTCAGCGCCGTGATGTTCATGTAGCCGACGAATTCGACAGGACCGTAATCCATGCGCACCCAGATTCCGGGCTGGCGCTTGGACTTCAGCTCGTCAGCGAAATACTTGATGAATTTGCCGACACCGTACTGATCCAGCTTGTCCTTCTTGCGCACTTCACCTTCAAAGCTCAGGGTGAAGTCACTGTTGGTGATGATGGTCTCGACATAACCGCCGCCGTCATCCGCATCAGAGGTAACCGAGTTCGGGTTGAAGTCGAAGCCCTTCGACGTACCAGCGGCAAGCGCCATCCACTCTGCTTCGAGTGGTTTGACGTCCGGGCAGCCATCGGCGACTTCCAGCACGACCGCACCGCCGAACAGGCGCTCGTTCGAGTTCTGGCAATTAGCCATGTGAAACTCCTCTTTGACGTATAAAAGAAAACCCGCCGAAGCGGGTTATTTGGTTGGGAATGGCTATTCGCCGTAAGTGCAGGCGAACTGGAGTCGGAAGACTATTCGCCCTTCTTCTGTGAGCACCGGCGCGGGAATTGCGCCCATGTTCTGGATGTAGCCAACACACTCGTCAGCCATGGGGTTGGCCTGGACATAATCGATGATGCGCTGCACGGCGCTGAGCGCGTCTTTGCGCTTATCTTTCGCACCGACGACATCGACCAGGACATGATACTCAGAACCGAGATCAGTTCGAATATTCGACCCGCCGTTTGGTCTGAACACCATAACTGCCTTCGACAGGTCGCCGGGGTCGTCATACATCAGTTGCTGAACGGTTAAGCCAGCCGTTAGCCCTGCATTAACGAACAGGTTTCTGACCCGTTCATGCATCATTGGCGTCATAGTGAAAGCTCCTTACGCACAACATCATCGATGGCTGATCGCTCCTCTTCAAACCCAAGAGTGAGGAATTCCTTTTTAGCAGTTGAGCGACGGAATCTCTGCGGGTTGGCTGGGTCATGAACATAAACGGCATAGTTGGTTGAGTAACCTACCCTGCCGGTGATTACCGCCCCATCAGTTACGATTTCGCGAAATTGGCTGTTTAGAAGTGCTGAGGTATCGATAGGCGTGTAGAGGGCCGCTCTTGCCGCCCCAAGAATCATCGCCGACTGGAGTGCGCGAATGACTTTTCTACCCTGAATATCATTCAGAATTCGGTCAATATTGCGCTCAACACGTGCAGTGCCGCGCACTTTAATGCCCATGGCTACACTCCCGTCAGGATGGCGTAATCATCCGCCACTCGCTCGAACGTGTCGGCGTAGCGGATAACCTGTCGCACCTCGTCGGCACCGGCGACAACCGGGTCAGCTTCGGTCGAAACGCCAATAAGCAGATAATCACCGGCGGTCGCCAGCGCGAACTCCGTCCAGACGGTGTTCTTCACGACGATTTCGGCGCCCAGGCTGGCTAACTTCTTACTGAGCCCGCCCTCATAATCGCAGAGGATTTGCTCAGGAGCAGCATAGCCAAGCGGATCGCCGTATTCGTCATTACCTTCCAGCTTGCGCCAGATGGTCGCCGTGGCGGTGTAAGACCAGTTCGCTACCGATGACACTGGTCACTCCTTTGGCGCGGTAATGCGCTCAATTTCAAACCATTCGATATTCAACGCATTGACTTGTTGACCTTTACCTACCGGCACAAAAAGCCCTATGGCATCGCCACATTCCAGCTGCAAATAACGCTCAATAACCAATGAGGACACCACTGACTCACTGAACGTTTTGGTCTCACCTGCAACGCGGTAAATCACGGTTACATTTAATGCGCTCGCCATGCTTGTTACAGTCGCCATATTTCACTCCTTCCAGCGCAGCACCTTCGCGCCAGTCGCACGTATGCGCTCACAGTTGATATGCCACTCGCCGTCCGATTTAACGTAGCCGGTGGTCTCCCGCCCGGTGTCGGTCATCACCCATACTCGGGTGAATGAGCGCGGGAGTCCGTGCTTAACAGATTTCCAGTTCATGAATTGCGCCCAATAAAAAACCGCCCGGAGGCGGTTGGTCGTTTGAAGTCTTGTTATCTGCCATGGTTTCGGTGATAACCGAACCTCACCTCTGCTGATTTTCTTGCCGCAGCGGCATCAAGCAGGTTATCGAATGAGCCAAGAGACACATCCTCTCCTTCATCGCCAATGGTGCTTTTCCAGGTTCCATATCGCTTATCCCACCTAACGCCGATAATCCCAGATGAATTTGACGAAGGAGTTTTACGATTTCTGGCATTACCCTCAGCATCGACGAGACGCAGATTGGATATCCTGTTATCCCGCTTATCACCGTTAATGTGGTCGATAAAGATTTCTGGGTGCTCATTGTAGTGAATCGCCCAGACAACACGATGAAGCCTGTAGCATCGCTTATTAAGCTTGAATACCAGGTATCCCCTGCGATTCTGAACCCCTACAACAGTGCCAGCATAGCGAGTGTTCCAAATTTTAGAATCTCGCTCGCTTTTGAAATGCTCTAAAGCGCGGGGCTTCCATTTAACAACGCCAGTGAGTGCGTCGTAATCGAGCAAATTTCGCAGGTAGTCCACAGGAAGATTTTTTTCTGTGCAGATATCCATGTAACCCTCGTAGCAAGGTCGCGTAGAGTGAGGTTGCGGCAACAGAGTCTACGATCTCTGCTTTCGGTGATCAGCCTAGCCGCCTGGATATTTTATCAGCACTAACACCCACCAACAACGAGAAACAACCCAACCTTCTGCCCGACATCGATCGGCAGTTCTGACGTGCAGCCAGACGTATCAAGCGCCAGCAGAGCATCACGCATGTTGAGCACGTTGTCGCTGTAGTCGAACGAACGAGACGCGCCGGACGGAGCGCCCTGCGACTTAATGCGCTGCGTAAATGCAGTCAGCGCCATCAGCGTGACGGCATAGACCTGAATCAGCACCAGATCGCAATCGTCGTATCCGGCAGCAATCAGGCAGGGCTCAATCTTCGCCATCTTGCACAGGTAGGCGTCGATCATGAAGTCAGGAACCGTGGTATAGCCGAGCGCAGACAACTGCTGTTTAACCTGCGCCGCTGTTATCTGCACTACAGCCATGGTTATTTCGCCTTCTTGATAGCTTCTGACAGTGCGGCTTCGGCATCATCCGCGCGTTTCTTTTCTGCTGCCAGCGCGTCGGCGTGAGCCTTGTCTTTAGCTTCAGCGTCAGCGGTCAGCTTTTCGTTCTGCTCCAGCGCGTCGGCGAGTTGCTTTTGCAGGCCAGACAGGTCTGCTGATTTAGCGGAAGGAGTTGCTACTTCGAAGGTGAGCTTTTCGCCCTTCTTCTTGTCGGTCTCCTTCGCTTTGCCGGTTTTGATCCAGCGTTCAGCGGTCGCGTCGTCAACGTCGACCACAGAGCCGACCTCCAGTTTGCGGAGATCGGCACCGGCGTGCAGGTTGCTTGCTACGATTTCTACCAGTGCCATGATGTTCCCTTAGCTCGATGCGTGAATGACGGAGTACTTGTTGTTGATGTCCTGCTTGACCATCAGGCCCATAGCACCCCAGGTACGCCAGATGTAATCGCTGTTGTACTCCGGACGCGGAGAGGCAACGGTGCCGATAGCCTGGCCGACGATCGGAGCGATAACGCCTGCGCCAAGCGGCACAATGACGATTTCGTTACCGGTCAGTTGGCTGTCTTCTTTAATCGCAGCCACGCCAGTCAGTTTAAGGATTTCATCCATCACGGTGCCGGACTGGTAGTTATCGGAGAAGAAGCGTTCCCAGTTGGAGATGATTTCGCCGGACACATACCAAGTCTGCTCTGCATACTGGCTGTTGATGCGGCGCATCTGGTCACGCAGCGCGATTGCGCCGGCACGGTTATGCTGAGATGTGGCAGTAGAAGAAGTGAAGTCGATGTTCAGGCCGGAAGCGCCCAGGTCGATCTGCGCCACACGCTCATCATCTTTCAGGCCTTTCCACGTCAGGCCATCGAACACGGCAAAGTTCCCCGCTTTATCGCGGAAGCCGTTGAAGATGTAATCGACGTAGCGGCGCTGCACGTCTTCAACCGAACCACGCTGCGCATCAGCCTGCGACTGCAATGCCTGCGGGCTGTTGAAGATTGGATCACGCCATTCGAACTTAAAGCCCGAGTCGTGGATAGGCACCATGGTGCCATCGAAGGAATAGCTGCGAGCATCCAGCGCCGCACCAACCTGACCGGACATGGAAGTATGAGCCCAGCCGCGGCCGCCGGTACGAGCGTAATCGTAACGAGACTGCTCAATTCGCACGGAGCGAGAGAGCGGCATCAGATCGTTCAGCAGGGTGAATTCGGTATTTGGCTCGAACTGCTGAAGCACAGTTGTGTCGAAAGCGCGATACAGGCGGCGGATATCGTCAACTGCGTTCACCGCGTCGAGATAAGGGGCGTTTTCTGCATCACCACGGAACTGAGTGCGCGCCAGAAAATCAGCTGCTGCCTGAGCACTGGCGTTTCGCTCAAGTTCGAGAGCGCGCCATTGCGCCTGGTTTACCGCGAGGTTACCGGTCTTCTCGCCGATAGACTTGGAGAATACAAACATTCAGTGCTCCTTATTTGAACACAACGCGAATCAGATCGCCCGCCACCGCAGTGACTGCTTTATCTTCTTCGACATAAGCGAATACGGCGGCATCATCTACAACCGCAGTGATCTGACCGTTGGCTACTGCAACCGGCTGGCCTTTGGTGTAAGTGCCCGCTGCTGCTCGCACATTTAGGAACATGCCAGGCAGCGGATGAATACCAACAACCAATTCATTGGCTGGGATTGCGTCATCAACACTCAGGCAGCGCAGGTAGTCTTTGTTTGCCACATACTTGATGGCGGATTCTGCCCCGACCACAGAGGCCGTGAACTTGTCAGCAGTACTGAAGAAGCCAACAGTACCAGGCAGAGTCGATGCAGCCGCCCCGCCTTCGCGGTTAAGCAGCGGATTAGGGAACACGCCGCCGGCGTGGATAATATGCTTTCCGGCTTTAGCCATTTTTTACTCCGGCATTTCGCTGACTGATTGGGTATTGGTTGCCTGGCGGAATGCACCGTTCAGGCCGAAAGAGGTCTGGCACTTGGCGTACATCGCGTCGAGAGCCTTACCGTCCAGATCTGCGACTTCGTCATCGCTCATGTTCATCGCCAGCTTCACAGCTGCGCGCTTCTCACCTTTCTCTTTGTCGGCGTTCGCGTTCAGGCTGTTGAAAACGACGTCCACGCGATCGGCGAGTTTCTGCACCCACGCTGGCATCTCTTCGTTATTGGTGGCCTGCTCTTTTTTCTTTGGCTTGCCGGTTTCAGGGTCGATTTCTTCATCGCCTTTTTTCTTGGCGATGGCTTCGTCGGCCTTCATCTGGTTGTATGCGTCCATCAGCTCGGCGTCGGACTTGCCTTCAGTCGGCTTACCAGCGGCTTGCAGCGCATTGATAATCAGTTCTTTCATCGGATCGTTCTCTCCGTTGGTTTTAATCTCGTACTCAGTGGGTTTGCGCACGACTTCTACAGGTTCGCCGACGAACACGGCCTTGCCGTCATCATCGATGAGGTACTTCTGCTTCAGATATTTGGTGTCATTGCGGTAGATGAAGCTGTCCGGCCACACCGTTTCAGGCCAAAGCCACTTATCTACGGCATCACCCTCTCGCAGCTTGTCGCTGATAGCCCGGGAGATGTCGTCGAATGAGAAGTTAGAGGCATTGGTGAAGAAGAATTTGGTCTTGTTGATCAGGCCGTCGCGGGTGCAGTCGATACCATCAGCCAGGCGGGCAAACTCGATCTGCTGCTCATCACCTTCTGAGTTGACGAAGATACCCACGCCCTCCTCCGGCGTGCCGGCGCCAGGCTCATCAAGTAGCACCGCCACATGGTCAAACATCATGTTGGTGGCGATCTCGTTGTACTTCTTGCCCTTTGATTCGCCGTTGGCGGCAATGCCGGAATACAGCAGGCCGGTGGATATGTGGATCGGGTCTGAGTTGGTACCAGCCAGCATCTCATCCAGACGGTTAATCAGGCGCTTACCCTTATCACTCGACTCGGCGTACTGGCGGTTAACGTACATGTCGCCCGTCACCTTCCCGTCTTTGTGGCTGACGTTCTGCAGCCAGGCACCGACGTGGTACTCGTTCACCGCCCGGACATCGCGCGCCGAAACATGTTTACCGTCCACTTTCGGGTGGCCCAGCGGCATCGGGTTACGCTCGAGCGTGTTGTAGGCCTTTTCGATTTCTGCTGCCGGGTACAACTTCCGGTTCATCACAATATCGTCCACGACAGGCGTGATGCCGCGAACCACGATATGTGGCTTGCCGTCGATGGTTTCAGTGGTGATGTTTGAAGCGGAGTTGACGACGGTCAGCACGTTAACGCGGTTGCGTTTCATGCTGGGTCCTCGTTATTGGATAGTTTTATGTAGCGCTCTGACGATGGCTTTTACTTGGCGGACATTGCCGCGACCTTGTGACTTGATGACTTTGCGATCACCTACCTGCTTCATCATCGCTTCGACGCCGCCGATCTTAACGTGCGTGCATGAGATATCGCCAAGTCTCTTCGATTCGAAATAAACGCCGCTCATATGGGCCTCATTGGTGGATTTCAGGCAATAAAAAAGGCCGCCGAAGCGACCTTTATTCGTTTATAACAGCCCCATTTCTCGGAGCTTATTCAGGTTGTGCTCAATCTTGCGCTTGCCGTATTCGCCATGGAGCCGTTCGCATTCAGCGTTGTAGGCGAGGACGGCAAGCTTGAGGTCATGGAAGTACCCGATGTGATGGTGCTTACCAGCAAGTGCGATCTTTGCGACCCATTTTGATGTCTTTCGGCTATCTGTTGGCGTGTGCCAAGAAACTCCGATAAATCCAGATTGCGAGTTAGACCTAAGGCTCTCGTTTATTTTATTGATCGACTTGGTGGCGGCTCGCAAATTTTCTATGCGATTGTCGGAGCGCACGCCGTTAATGTGGTCGATAAAATCAGGCTCATCTCCGTTGAACATCTTCCAGACGATTCGATGGGCCATTACCAGTGCGCCATCGACTTTGACGCGGATGTAGCCATCTTTGCGCTTATAGCCACAAACTGAGCCACTCTTGACGCAGCCGCGAGATATCTTGGCTATCAGGTCAGACCCTAACACCTCAAAAAGCTCATTCAGCCTATCCTTTGATGGCAGAGGGACAACGCCATCTTTGCTGGCTGGAAGACATTTTGTTTTGTTAAGCAAAGAGGCGCACGCCTTACAGCTTCCGCGATATCCATCAGTGCATTTTTTGCTTCTGTAAAACTCAGATAACGGCTTGGTCTCACCGCATTTCTTGCATGATTTCATTCTAAACCTCGTAGCAGGTTTCGTAGATGATGGGTGCGGCAGGGGTGTCTACGTTCACCCTCTTCGACTGGCCGGTCTAGCCGCACGTCAATTTTACCACTTCACTTTTCGTCAGGCTTCCATTTCTTGCGCTCGGCAGCCAATTTATCAGCCAATCCCTCGTTATAAATCTGACCATCATCTGTCAGTAATACTGGGATTTGGCTGCAATAACAGTTGGCGCGGTTCTTCATTTCACTGTAGAAGTCCCGCACCTCTTCGGTGGTGTAAACCTTGCCGTGGCGGCTGGCGTGCCAGGTGCGAGTCGTTGGCTTTAGCGCTGACAGCCACAGCAGTCCAGTATTCAAACCTAAACGGTCAGCAGCCCAGTCCGTTTCGTTCCACTGTGCCTGCCGCAGTGCGCCTACCTGCTCAGTCTGAGCGATGGCCTTAGCCCGAGACATGCTCACATCAAGACGCTTACTGATGACGCTGGCCGTTTCCCGTGGGTTAACCCCGCGCGCCACCGCATCGGTGATGATGTTCGTCAGGTCGCCGCGGGCGGTGTCGCTGATGACCTTCCAGTCGCTGAACGTTGTCAGCCTGGCCGCCGCCACCTGATTCATGTGACCAGGACTGCTTAACAACTGCTGTAGCGTCGTCTGACTGGCGTACACCTGCGACTGCTGCGAGAGGTTATTGAATGCCTCCAGTGTGCTGCGCTGCGCTTCTGCGACGACGTAATCCATCGCCCAGAGGTTTTGCTCGCCGCCTTCAAGCAGATGGTCATCGAGAATGGCCTGCACCGCTTCCAGCAGGTCAGCCACTTCCTGCGCCGACATATCGTAGATGAACTTACCAGCGTTGACCTGGTAGAGCCGCACATCCTCGCCGTTGTCGTGGCACAGGAAATGCCAGTTATGGCTGTTCACCTCACGCTCTCGCCCGGTCAGGCGCTGGTCGAACAGAGCTTTCAGTGCGCGCTTAATGCCGAGATACCGCTCCTCGATATCCCGGAACATCGCGGTTACCTGCTTTGCCGATCGGGTCGGGTCAACCTTGCTGCGCGGAACTATCGGCAGGCCCACCTTTGCCGCCTGTTCTGGTGTCATCGGCCAGTGGATCATCGGTTGTCACCTTATCGTCCGGGTTAGGCGGTTCTTTTGGCTCTGGCAGCGGGTCGAGCCCAACAATCTCGCGCAACTCGTTGGCAGTGAATGGCGGTTCGCCACCGTAGAAGCCAGATGTTTTCTGCACGATGTCGGCCAGTTTCGAAGCATTCTCGATCTTCTCCTTCTCGCCTGGCGCCAGCAGGTCGCTCCATGAGATGGTGACCTCGCCTTTGGTCGGTGGGTCGATAATCCCAAGCGTCCAGAAGCGTTCAAGCAGCGCGGTAATCCTGTCCGTAAGGAAGCCATTGCGCCGAGTATTACGTCGGATAGCCCAGTCCGTTTTATCCTCATCGCTCGCCAGTCGCCCGGTCTGCTGACCGAACAGGATGGTGAACGGGATTTGCACGGAGGCGGCCAGTTCGTTCGCGGTGACTTCCCAGGTCGGCCCCGGGTCGCCGGGCGTAACGCTCAGAACGTGCATCTGACCAGCCTGCATTACGGCCGCCGCATCGGTACCACGGTTAAGCTTGTTGACCTTGTCGCCCATAGCTTCGCCGAGATCGGCATACCCAGCCTTCTTGGCCTGGTCTGCCAGTGTCGCCATGTCCGTTTCTTTGCTGAACTCGACAGCAATCTGACGGCTGGCGTTCTTGAGGAAGCCCTCAGCACCACCGCCGGAAATCTTCTCGATATCGAGGCCTTTGTTGAAACCAGCCTCCAGCAGCGGGATACCGGACAGGACGTTGTCGTCTTCAGATCCTTCACAGAACAGAATGACTCGGCTCGGGTGTACCGGTTCTCCGCGCATCGGCCCGACAAAAGGCTCATCACCGACCGGTTGTTCGTTGAAGTTGAACATCTTCGGCTTGCCGAACTCTGGAGAAAGGCGGTCGTTCTCCCAGTCAGCAACAGTTAATTGCGGCTCCCATACCGGGATAAGTTTTACCAGCGCTGACTCGCCAAGGGATTTCACCAGCTTGATATCTACTGGCTCGTTCCACGACTTATTATCTTTCACCTGCAGCAGCAGCGCGGAGTAGCGTCCAACCATATTGCGGCGATCGGCATCCTTCACCTTCGGCCACAGCTTCTTCATGAACTTGGTGACTTTCTTTTCCCAGGCGTTTGTTTTCTCCGCTTCCTGCGCTTCATCACCGTCGACAATGACCGGATAGTCCTGCCAGCAACCATCCAGCAGACGATGCACCACAGCAAAGCCAGCGGCGTTGCGGCGGTACATGTTGTAGAAGTCGTTGAAGGTGATCTCGCGCGGGTAGCCAAATTCCTGGTAAAGCGTCGGTCGCTTCGTATTGCCGCCACCGATACCGATGGCATTCAGGTAATTCGCTCGCCGCATTTCAGTGGCGAGGTTGTTCACAGCCATCTGCAGGCCGTTATCTTGTTCGCTCACTGGCGATGCTCCTTAGAAGAATACTGTGCCGACCTGCTTACGGTTGTTCTTCGTAACTGCGAAGTAACGAAAGCTATCGGCACCGTGCGAAGTGGCGTCATGGAGAGGTTTGTCTTTCCAGCAGCCGCGCTTGTCGTCCCATTCCTTCCGGTAGCCCTCAAGGTGAGAGATACCTTCCGAGCATTTCTCCTCATCGAATACGCATTTCGGGAGGATTTCACGCGCCGACTCAATGCCGGTATCGATGCCAGCTTTCGGCACCACTTTGAAATTCAGTGAGTACATCTGACCATCGATTTCGTAACCTTCACGCGCCAGCTCTTTGCGTGACTTCGCATCAGCAGCGAACTCGCGGTTTTCGATGTCGTGCGGCCCCCAGTGCTCGCCGTACTCATAGCCCCTGTCCTTCAGCACCTTCATGTAGTGCCTCAGCCCCTCGCCGGAGTTTTCGTAGTAGTCGATGATGTGGAACTCTTCGCCGACCTCACGAACGAACCATATCGCCGTGGAGTCACCCACACCGATATCCCAGAACGTGTGCACCGGCAGGTGTGAGTTATCCGGGATTTGGCCGATCCGCTTGTTGGTGTACAGCCAGCGGAACTGCTTGGCATAGTACGCACCCTCGACCGACTGCTGGAATGCCTCGGCCGGAATGGTCGGGTATTCGCGCTTCATGTCATCGCCGAGGGTTTTCTCTTTGGCGTAATACCATGCTTTCTGGCGCTCATTGACGACTACGCCGTGCTTCGCCTCCATTTCAGCGAAGTATTCAAGCAGGCGCACCGGCAGCGGCTCAACCGGGTCGATTGCGTACTGCGGGTTCTTCCACCAGGAGAAGAAGAAAAACTTCCAGTCCAGCGCGGATAAGGGCTTCCCCTGCAGCAACGCTTTCTCTGCCGTCTGGCAGTAATCGAAGAAGTAACCCGCCCGGCCCTCTGCCGTGCTCTCGATAGTAGCGAAGCATCCTGTCGATACCGCCTCAAACGCACCAGTGACGATTTCACGGGCTTTATAGGGATACTTGGCGCATATCTTGCCGAACTCGGAAACGTGCAGGTAACGCAACGTGCCACCACGAAATGACGTGCTGACGTAGAGTGATCCGCCCTTCTTAAAGACGAGCTCTCCGGAAGAGTCATTGCTCGCCGGGTTGGCCGCCTTTATCTCGACAGGCAACTTGTCGTATGCGTACTTCACCTTTTCGCGGAACAGGCGCTTTGCGTCATTCAGCGTGTGGGCAATCAGCGCGCACTTCGCCGACTCGAACAGGGCCGCGTCGAGCTGTATGATGCACACCTCAGTTGTGAAACCGAGCTGGCGAGCTTTCAGGATGATGTTGCGGGTGTGGATCCCCTCGAAGTATTCCCGCTGCTCAGGTGTCATCCTGAACCGCGTTGGCTTACCCTCTTTGTCGGTGATCCAGTAAAGGTTATTCAGCCGCCAGTCTTTGTCGGCCAGCAGCTTGAGGTGCTCAGGTTTCATTACGCCCCCTGAGACAGTGAATCCATCAGGTTAGACAGGTCATCAACCGTCTTATTGCCTTCCTCGGTGTCGAGGTTATACGCCTTGCGCTCAGCGTTTATCACTTTGATTTGAGCATCAACACCTGCCGTGATCGAGCGAGACATTGAGGCGTGGTTTTCTTCCGTGATATCTGCATCTTCGAGGAAGTCGCGCAGCTTATTAGTGATGCCGCGCCATGCCGCCAGACTTTCTCGATGAGCCATGACTACAGCGGCCGCCTCATCGGAGGCCTGGTCAATAATCTGCTCATCAGTAACCACTGGTGACTGGTTACTGTCTTTGGTTACCGACTTGGTTACCTTGGCTTTCGTTGCCGCTCTGACCTTTTCCGTCAGGTCGCGCTGCCATCCCTCTTTGTTAGCTCTCTTCAGGATGGTAGCGTGGTTAACGCCATGCTTTTCACCGATGGCCCTTACTGACAATGAACCAGCCCGGTAAGCCGATTCAATGGCCTCCCAGTCCGGTTTGCTCATTCGTTACTCCGTTATCTCTTTACAGGCTCTGACTTCACCTTCTGGCTGATACCATGCTTAACGATGAAATCACCCACCTTTTGGTAATCAGGCTCGCGCCGCGTCATCATGCAGAATAGTGTTAGCGTCCTGATATAGATGGGAAGCCACCACTTGCTTTTGATTTCAACTGACAGTCTGAACGTCGCCATTGCTTTCTTCCTCTGCTGGCACTGGCGTGAACTCCACGCGCTTCACATCGGCCGGAGCGAAATACAGCCACTGGCCCGTTTCGGTCGCCAGCGGCACAAAGCCGTTTACCAGCTCAGGCTGACGTCGTGACATCTTGCCCGTGAAGGTTTCGCCTGTTTGGGTGGTTAGCGTGATTTGGTAGATGTCGGACATAGTTACCTCTTTGCCTTGTCGCAGCTGTTGCCCTGCTTCTCAGAAGTGCTTAGCCACTTACGGCTTACCCGTCAGCAAGATGTGATCACCATCCTTGCGGGGTTACACAGATCATTATCGAAGCCCCTCAGTGAAGAGCTTCTGTAATGGCTACTTCGTTTTTGCTTCCGCTCTTTTACGGCGGCGCTCTTCTTTCTTCTCGGCGTTTGCCATGTCCATGAATGCCTGCATGATCGAGCTCCTCATCATGTAACTGACAAAGTGATGATTGACGCAGCCGTTGAGACGGAGTTGCTCGCCAAACTGATCAACCGAGGCCAGCACTTCCATCATGCCCTTCTCGCCTTTCATGAACTCAGAGAAGTCTCGCCCCGCTCTGGAGGCGCATTCGATGACGCGATTATTCATCCTTGAAGCCCTGGGATCGTAATCTGCAGCTGGTTAGCAAGGGTGTTAATCTCAGCGACCAATACAGGCTTCGTATAACGCCATGCTGCGAGTCCTTGTCCGCAGAAGCTCGCCATGTCCTTTTTCTGGTCAAACTCATGGCACTTCATGTTGAGCTGCGCACTTAAGCTGTTGCGATGCTGAAGTTCTCCAGTGAAGTAGTCATCGAGGACTTTATAGGCCGCGTACTTGAACCCGGGGTTTAACCAAGCCGCATAATCGTAAGCAACAAACTTCCCGCCATATGTTCCACCGTGTACACCGCGCTCAGTGAAAACCACAGATTCGTGGTTTTTCTCCAGCTCGGCCAGGAACTCTTTTGTCTGCTTGTTTCGCAGATAGTGGTAAGGCGACTCAGCATCACTTTTGCCACTGGCTTTCCACATATCGGTGAGGCAGATCATGCCGTCTTCCCCGACACGGATTGGTTGATTGAAGAGGGTTAATGATTTCATTTCGCTGATACCTTTTGGTGGTTGAGCCTGTTCTCGTAGATACGGGCAGCCCAAGAGCGGTCAGCGTTACCACTGCCCTATCTCAAGCTCTACCCCGAAAGGCTCTTGGTTGATATGCGCACGAGAATGCGCGGTTTACTGCGGACATAAAAAAGCCCGACCGAAGTCAGGCTCTGTTATTTGGGTAACGAATCATTTAAGACACTGCTCTTTGATGTAGTCCTGCATGCCGCGAATCATCTTGTCAGCGGTTGCGATTCCGTCCCGGTGATCGAAATAATTCCGTCGAGCGTCTGGAGTAAGTTCGGGGGCTCCTGCATCATCCACGCCGGTGGAGGAGGTGGCTTTTGGCACTCCAGGGCAGGTTGCGGCGATGCGCAGCCGTTTAGCGCCAGAATCGACATCCCGACGCAAATCGTTAATGGTTTTTTTCGCATCGGACAATTCCTTCGTGTATTTGGCATCCAGTGCAGCAACATCTCGCTGGCGCACCTGCATGTCTTTGATAGTGTCGTTAGCCAGGCGGAGATTTTTGGTGGCCTTATCGCGCTGGTCTTTGTAAGTGATGGCGTTGTCGCGGTAGTGGTTCACGAAGAACACCAGCACGCCGATTACCGCCAACACCAGCAACTGCAACCAGTAACGCCTTAGCAGCGCGCCAATCACGAATGCTCTCCTACGTAACCAATGTGTAATGACCTTTTGGCAGTAAGGTAGGCGTTCCTTGCATCAATCTCATTTTCAAAGTAACCGAGATGCAAACGCTTACCAGTTCCAGGTTCATTTATGGTGGCAATATACTTATTGATACGCTTATGAAAGCTGTAGCCCTTTGCTTTCTTCCTGTTTTGCGCGTTGACAGAGCGGCTGACATCTCTTAGGTTTTTCGGATCATTGTTGGTCCTATCCCCATCAATATGGTCAACCTCACCTTTTGGTAGAAACCCATTATGTAAGAAGAAAACCACCACGTGGGCTGACAATCGCGCACCGCAGAACTTACCAGCGTAATAACCTGAACGTGTAACTGTCGTAAATGCTGGGTCTCCGGCATTAATCTTCGCGCCAGGCGATTTCTTCCATACAAGACCACTTGGCGATCTATTATTTATTTCAAGGTAATCAGAAAGTTCTTTCACAAGACACCTCATTGCCCAAGAAATAAATCGCGCTCCGCCTCACGCCGACGGGTGAGCCCATTCAGGACTTTGCCACCAGCTTTATTCCAGCGCAGGAACTCATCGGCAGCGCCAGCGTAATCACCTGCGTTGAGTTTTCGCAGCAGTGTAGATGTCGACAGTGACCGGGCGCCGAGGTTGTAAGTGAACGACACCAGAGCATCGAATTGCCCCTGAGTCAGGTCAACTTTGACCAGGCGGGACACGTCATTTTCATAGCTGACCAGCCCGGTCTTCAGCAGGCGTTCTGCAGTTTCCTGCTTAATCGTCATCCCGGCGCGGATTGGTTTCCCGTCGACAGGCAGAGTCCAGCCATAGCCGATCGTCCAGACGCCGACGCTGTCCTGGTAGGCGGTGAGCTTGCAACCTTCGAACTGTTTGATCAGGGAAATGCCTTTATCACTGGTTTGCATCACCGCCTCCAAAGCGAGAATTAAACACCCGCGCAGCCATAACCTTCACTTGCTCTACGCCAACAAAACCGAGTGCGCCGCCTATAGCAATCGACAGGGACTGCGGAAGGTTGAAGTAATCAAGAGCTGACACAGCAGTAAGGGTCAGAGCTCCACAGATTGCCCCCTCAAGGAGCATTTTCTTCCAGCCGCCACCGCCGTAAGCGATTCGCAATGCGGCCATGGCAACCGATAGCAATACGGCACCCATCGGCGTTTCGCCACGCCACCAGCTGTGGAGTAGTTCGATAAACTCCGTCCAGGAGTGGGGATCGTTATGCATTTTCATAGTCTCTAACCTCCGGCTTAAAAGCGGGGGCTGTGTGTTTGAAAGGGATCAGGCCCTCGGGACGATTTAACAAGTAGGCGTGTCGATGATGGTTCCCGGGACCTGAAAATAAAAAAGCTCGCGAGCAGCGAGCAATGTGAGGGTTTTGCAATGTCGGCTCTTTGGCCTAATGGTCCCAGGTAGTGGGTTTGGGTGTGGTGACCGGTGCTGCTATCCGGCATTCATGGCTATCGCTTTACGACGCCATCAGGACATTCACCACAACGGACAGAGCACTCATGACTCGCATCATGTGGCGCAACCCCACGGCAGGGAGTCGAACCCTACAAATGCTCTTTCCTGTTGTGCACTCCGTTTCGTGGAGCGGACGGCATAACGTATTCGCGAATTCAGTTATGCACCTGATGCAAGATAAAGCCGCCGCGATGACGACTTGTTTTGCTGATGGCTCGCCTGGCTGGATTCGAACCAGCGACCAACCGCTTAGAAGGCGGTTGCTCTTTCCTCTGAGCTACAGGCAAATATGGCAATAAATCACTTACTGGTTTTGGCTAACCATTCACGAAAGCGCGCCTCTCGGATTTCAGGCGTCAGGCGCTGGTCTTCAAATCGGTCAGACAACTTTATCGAATCAGGAAGCAGCGCCCAGGCAACATAAAACTCATGCGGTTCAAATTCTCCACCCGCAAATTGATATGCGCCGACATGGTAGACCTCGCCATCCTCTTCAAACGCCAATACATGGGCAATATGCCAGCCATCGCATGGGTTGAGCAGAATCACCCACTCACCATCCAGATCCTTTGTCAGTTTTTCACTGGCAGGGTGGAAGACCAATTGCTCTGCGATTTTCTCGGACATGCTGGCTCCAGAAACGACAAAACCCCGCACGGTGGCGAGGTTTTTATGTTCAGTCGACAATCAAAGCTATGGCGACGATATCAGATTTACATGAAATATATGCGTTTCAATCCAGTTTTGCAAGCCTGAAGTGATTAGCAAGTCTAAATGCTATATCGGCTCTTTTTAAATCATCATAGAGACCTAAATACTCCCGTTTTCCATCGATGAGAATCTGTGCCTGCCACTTTTTTGCTCTTTTGTTGTAATAAATACCCTTGCTACCTGATGTGTTATTTTTATAGATACCAGTGTTAAGAGAGTTAAGTTGGCTGGTTGCTTCTCTAAGATTGGCAATCCTGTTGTCGTCTCTTATTCTGTTTATGTGATCGATCTCTTTTTCTGGCATATATCCGTACACGTAGAGCCATGCAAGGCGATGAGCATGATAAAGTTTCCCAGAAATTTTTATTTGCACATAGCCAAGAGAATTTTTGCTTCCAGCAACGCTTCCTACAACCACCTTCTGCCTTTTCACTGCCCATGAAAACAAACCAGAAAAGGCGTCGTACTTAAGAATAGATTTAAGAGTTTCTTGGTCCATTACTTATATCCTCTCAAATCTAAATTTGTCGCCTTTTGTTGTGAACGTGATCGCGTTACCTGCAATAAAGCCCCGCTATCCAGTCGCAGAAAGATGCGGCGCATATCAATCCAGCGCTCCGTAAACGTCTCGGACCAGTTCTTTGGTGTTACGCCAACCAGCGACGCCATCGCCTGGTATTCGTACGTCTCCCGCCCCGCCAGCTCCGCTTTGACGTCCTGCGCCGCCAGCCAGACAAGCTTCTTCAGGCGCTCCATCGTCTTGCCCGCCACTTTCTTATCGCCGAGCTGCTCCCTGAACTCGGCCCACGCCCACTGGGTTATCGCCACCTGGTATTCGAAGCGGATATTCTCGCTGTAGTTCCACAGCAGCCATGCTTTCTGGTGGCCTTCCAGCGACAGGACAGCGCGGCGCCACGATGCAGTCACGAACTCAACCGGGCTGACTAACGCGATAGACGATCCCTTGGCGCGGGACTGGCTGCCACTCATAGGTGGGGCGTCCGGGTTAACTTTTCGGCCGGTGACCGGGTCAGTGATTTTCTTACGCCCCCGGCTGCGCGCCGTCGCGGTGAATTGCGCGTTCTCGGCGAAAGCTACCAGCTGCCCTTTCGTCGCCCCGCTGAGGTCTGCGGTCGCCACAATGAGCTGCTGACGTACGTATTCCAGTTGCTGACTGTTCATGCGGCTTCCTTCTGTGGCTGGTTGGTTTTGGTCTGGCTGTGCTTTGCTACTGGCGGCATGCTGGCGCGCTTTACGCTTTCCGCCTGGTATTGGAGGAAGTCGGCGTGGTTCATGCGGCCTCCTGTCGGCGCGCCCGGCGTTTTTCCAGCGCGCGGGCTTTGCGTGTGAAGATGGATTTGATGCGCTGCAGGTATGGGATGTCGAATCGGCGCGGCTCATTGTCAGACTCAAGGCGCTCGACACGCTCCTGCCCGATGCGCTCAATCAACCGAATACGGTACTCGACGGCATTGCCACTCAATTGACGGTTGCACCGGGTGCAGGCGGAGTGGACGTTAAACACGTTGAATTTGAGATGCGATGCAGCGCCGCGCGAACGGTAATGACTGGCATCGATGGCGCTACCAGTCAGGTAATTGCTTTTGCCGAGGAGTGGATTTCCGCAGCTGACGCATTCTTTCCCCTCGTCCCGGATCCGGATATAGCGGTTAAAGGCCGATTGAGCCTCTTTATCCCACTGGGATTTAGATTTGAGTGACTCGCGCTTTTCTTGTCGGCGTTTGCGCCCGGCCTTCTCGGCTTCCTTCTGCTCCTTGATGCGCTTAGCCGCGGCTTTCACTTTCTCCTTTTCGCGTTCTTCCATCGCGAGAATTGCGCCGTGCTCCGGGCAGCACCAGCGGATCCGGATATCGTGGAATTTCGGCACGAAGTATTCACCGCATACTTTGCACTTACGGCGGGATGGTTTACTCATGGTTCCTCCGTGCCGCGAGGCGCAGCCATTTCTGATCCACCAGGCGAGAGGTGTAGTCCTTCAGTGTCGGGATATCGGACGGCTTAACCGCGGGCTTGCGCTGGCGGCGCGCCGGAACACGGAAGATTTCATTGGTGATGACGCGTGCGAGAGGACTACCCACGGGAAGCCATCCATTCTTGCGCCCAGGATATGCGCTTACTGGATGCTTCGGAGAACTTCACGCCACGGTCGGTACCGAACCAGTAAATCGCCTCGATGACGTCGACCATGTAGCGCTTGCTGGATTTGGATGTGCGGACGCCGAAATAAACGCGGCCGCCGTTGATGCCCGGCGCAGATTTCTGTTCCTGGTCCTGAGTCTGGTTTACCAGAACGGTGATGAGGTCCTTCCACTCTTCGTGGGTCAGTTTTTCGCCGTGCCAGACCACCTGGTCAGACAGGTCTTTCAGCAGCGGCCACATCAGGCGGTTCTGCTTGTCGGTGCGTGTCTCTTCCCGGGCCTCGACCACCATCGGCGCGCGCGGGTTTACCGGTATGGTGCGGATGAATGCTATGAGGTTGTCTTTAACGGTGTCGTTAACGATGCAGTAATGCTGTTTCATACGCCACCTCCGAGAGGTAACGCAGAATGCAGAAAATCGCAGGTGCATTTCTGCATCTGTGACAAGGTGAGGATTTCAGATTGTGGTCGCATTTAAGTCCCCTTAAATGCGCAGAAGTCATCGAAGTGGTTCAGGCTCCGATGACTTAATTATGGATGGATGATTACTGGAAATCAAATGTTGCGTTACATTGAGGCTAGACTAAAAATCAGCCTGCTCCGGATGTCTTTACACAAACCTGATATGTGTCACGGGTCATTTTTTTCACGTCGTCATTCCATGCCTTTGCTGCTTTCAAGCACGCTTCTTCAGTAGAAAAATTCGCCTTCTCAATAGCCACGCCAGAGGTGCCTATGAGGGTTATGATTAACAGCCACTCACCCATTATTCACCTCCTGCTGCGGTGCTGCTGGCAGTGGCATCCAATGGGTGACCTTTACCGGGTAGTATTCAATGCCGTAATTTTGCTCGTAAACCTGCGCGTACCAGCCAGCGTCTCTTTTATCGAATTTACCGTACTGAGCAACATGCAACTCGACACCAAAATCAGGACGAGGCCAGATATAAACGAAGTCATCGTTTTCGGGCATCCGCTCACTGCAAGCCACCCAACCATCCGGAATCACCGGAGAGTTGCCAGCGATCATAATGGTGGGTTCACCGGAATGGTTGAATTCTTCAATCGCCGCCTTCAGCTTTTCTGCATCACCCGGCAAGAGATTACCGTCGATAAACATTACCGGTCGAACCATGTCGAGATCACCCTCGGAATGGTCCGTTAGCGCTTCCTGATAGCGTCCAAGTTCCACGTACTCCTGACATGACCACCCGCCATCAATGAAATCGCGAGCTTCAACAGCGTCGAAAGTGAACGATGTTTCACCGCCAGTTGGTGAGGTTAAGCCGTACAGGTCTGCTACCGGCTTAAACTGCGTAGCTGGTATGGTACATTCATTGTTGAGGGTACCATCGGCACCCTGAAGCATGGCGGCGCGGCAGGCGTTCCAGCCGACAGCTTTTCCGTGTTCAAACGCGCTGTCAAAGTCATCATCCATTTCCATCGCAGCGGGCACAGATACCGGTGCTGGCGGGGCGGTGTAGAGCGGCGTTACTTCTCGCAGCGGGTCGGCATAAGCATTGCCACTATCGAAGCTGACGTTGTTTTTTGCGCCGCCGCCTGACAGCAGCCACGCCACATCCTCCGCTTCGAGCGATGCCAGCACGATACGCGCCCTGTTAATCAGGGTGCTATCGGCAGGAGATAAAACAGCATGTGCGTTTCCCTCGGAATCAATTTCGGAATTAGTAATTTTTCTGAACAACTTTGCCAGCTCTTTGGTAATAGTGCTCATGGGTTAGTCCTCGATGGTCGGCATGAATGACAGGTCAGCAAAGAACTCGCCAAATCCAAAGCACACAGAGTAAGCAAGGCGACCGTGATGCTTGTAGCCAGGGTTGGTGATATCGGTAGTTGCATACGTCGCGGTGATTTCTGCAACAACTTCCTCTGGTTTTGATGGGTTCTCTACCCATGGGATGCAAATCAGATCAAAGTCACGCGCCATTGTCCCGTGAATAGCCATCGCATAGCCGTGCTTACGGGCTATCTCTGCCAGTGCTGGGTATAGAGCGCAGTAAACTGGTGCCAGGTTAGCTGGTTTCATGACGCCTCTCCTTTCCCGGCTGCGGCGGCGCGTTCCGCGTCCCACTTCTGCATGTATTCTTCGATATCACTCCATTCCTCACCAGAACCAGCCAGCGCATCAATTACTGACTGGCGTTCACTGTGCTGTTCTTTACGCTCCAGCTCAGCAATCCGCTTCTCTGCGGCTTCTAGTTTCAACTCCAGCTCAGCAATCCGCTTCTCAGCTTTCTCAGCCCTGTCTCTTTCGCGCTGAAACATTTTATGAGTAGTGTCGATCGCGCCAAGTCGTGCGGCGGATGTCCTCTCAGCGACTTCCAGCTTCTGGCGCAATTCGCAGTTAGCATCCTGGAACTTCAAGCGCAGCCGCTCGGACTCTTCCAGCTCATCCAGCAGCGCCAGAATTTTCTTTGCATGCATTTCGATAACGTTTACCGGACACAAGCCAGTTAACGCCTGATATTCGCAAGGACTCCCACGAAGCGAATGTGCCTGCCGCTCAACTTTCGCATAGAGTTCTTTCTGTGCCTGTTTGTCGATGTTGCTCATTGGGCGGACTCCCCTTGGCGAATTGAGTTGATGTACGCTTTAAACGCCTCTCCATCATCACGGCTGGTGCCCGCATGATTCTCGCCAACAGTCCATGAGGCCTTTGCTAATCCACCAGGGAATCTAAAATAGACCGTGATGTCTTTCTTGTGTCCGATGTAGGCCGTGACGTCTGTAATTCCAGGGAATTTTGCTTCCGCTTCCGCAATGGCTGCCTGCTCTGCTTCATGAGTGCGCTTGCGTTCCGCTTCGCAATCAAGGCGATGGTTAATCCTGCGCGCCTCGCACACCATATCGCAATACACAGAATCGCCATCCCACACGCGTCCCTCTGTTTGTTCATCAACGTGACAGTTGCAATAGGTGCACTCTTGCCAAAAGCCAAACTCTTCAACCAGAACGCGAGAAGGAACGCGACCAAGTTCTGCATATTTATCAGCGCCAGGAATGCGCTTGCATGATACGCAGTTGAATTCCTCTTCCATTTCGTTCGCGCCCTCACGGCGAGCCACGACATTACTTGTAGCGAAACGAATAATCCCGTACTCATCGCCCTGCACGTAGTAAGCTTTCAGCACTTGAATGTTGTTGCTCATGACTGCACTCCTTTGCGAATTTCCATGGCGAAGAATCTCGATCTAATCGCCTCACCCTCAATGTCGCGAGCAGTAATTTCATAACCGGCCTCTTTTGCCAGCCGAGCAGCACTTAGACGACGCTCAACCAGAGCATCCACACCACTTTCCCGCACTTCAGCCAGGAAAGCGTCGGTGGCCGGGGTTTCGATGCTCATGTTCAGCGGATAGCCTGCGTCCAGTTCTTCGTGAATGAATTCAGCCAAATTCTTTCGGCTCTCCTTCAGCCCCGCATTCTCCGCAGCCAGCGCCGCGCACTTGGATTCAGAATCTGCAAGCTTTTGCTCAATATCAATCGCAACCCGGTACAGCTCTTCAAGCTTAGAAATTGATGCCAAAAGCCCGTTGTGCTTAATCATTTCGACCAAATTTTTAATACTCATACCCCTGCCCTCCCCCAAACCATCAAAATTCGTTTCATCGCCGGGCTGTTGCGGCACTCCTGAAATATTCCGTTGGTGCAGCTGCGCGCGGTGCCGTCCTGCTCTTCCGGCGTGGCCAGGCGATAAGTCACCGTTCGCCAGACCTTGCTCATCCGCACAATCTTCCGGGCCCGCTCCAGATCGATGGCGTTCTTCGTGATGCAGTTGATGGTCATGCCGCACTATGTGGCCACATCCTTCGCCGTGAAGGTCCGGTGCGTTTCTAGATAACGCAGAATTGCCTGTTTGCCTTTCATCAGTAGCCCCCTTTCTTTTTCGGCTGCTGCTCGCGCCCGCGGCGTTCTGCGGCTGCGGCCTGCTGGTCTGTGTCGTAAATTGCCCCGTTGATCTGGTTGCAATAAACCGTACCGGTACTGCCGTGGCGGTTGAGTCGCAGGATTAACTCGGTTTCTCCAGGCGGCACGCTGTCATCGAAAGCACCTTCCCGGTGGATGCCAACCCAGTAGTCGCAGTCCTGCTCAATCTGTCCTGTGTCGCGGGAATCGCTCGGTAACGGGCGTTTATTCACTCGCTTCTCCAGTTCGCGGTTGAGCTGAGTCAGCAGCACGACGACGCAGCCAAGCTCTTTGGCCAGGTTCTTCAACCCTTTGGTGATCATCCCGTAGGCCAGGTCATTACGGTCTGCTTTTTCGGCGGTCATCAGCGTCAAGTAGTCAACCAGAATCATGCCTACGCAGCCTTTCTCGCGCTTAATTCGACGGCATTCGGTAACGATATGCGCAAGTGACAGGCCAGGAGTGTCGTCGATGTACAGCATGTCGATTTCACTCAGCCGACCAGCTGTAGCGATCGCCTTCTTAAAGTCGCCGTCGTAGTCTCCCTGGTACTGATCATCGGCGTCATCCGTGGCGGGCATGTAAAAAATGCTCGGATTTACGCCGGACTTCTGACCAACCAGTTTTTCGAGGATCTGGTCGCTCGGCATTTCCAGGCTGAACATCAGCGCTGGCTTTTTCTCACGAACCGCGCAGTTGATCGCCATCTGACCGTACAGGGTTGTCTTGCCCATCTTTGGCCTTGCGCCAATCACGAACAGAGAGCCTTTAACCAGACCTTTCGGCGCCAGCAGTCTGTCGAGTGACGGGATTCCGGTACTCATTCCGCGCTGTTCGCCTGAAGGGTCAAAGCGTTTCTCCAGATCTGCTACCCAGTCATCCATAACCTCGCCGAAAGACCTCAACCCCCGACGACTGCCGGTTTTTGAATGGTCTGCTAGCTGGGTGAAAATACCCTGAATGGCCTCGTACTTCTGCGTAGCGCTCATGCCATTGCGGGAATACAGCAGCTCGGTAGCTTCGGTCAGGCGGTTGATACCGTAGCGCTCCATTGCGGCTTCCCGGACTGATGCTGCGTATGCCACGATGTTTGCAGCGCTTGGAGTGTTCTTGGCGATCTCCGCCAGGTAAGCAAAGCCACCTACCTGCTCCGCTAGCCCTTTGCCTTCGAGCGCGTCGAACAATGTCAGACCATCTACTGGCTTGTTGTCGCGGAACATCTGGCGCATCTCGGCAAAGATCAGCTGGTGAGGTCGGCTGTAGAACGACTCAGGCTTGAGCATCGCCAGAACCTTCTGGACTCGCTCGCTGTTGTCATCATCCAGCAGCAGGCCACCGATAACGCTCTGCTCTGCTTCGAGGTTTTGCGGTACAGCCATGAATTCAGCGGTCATCACGATCCCCCTCGCGCACTTCGATGTAGAGCTTTTCGGTCAGGAACTTATCGAATTTCATGCGGCGCCAGGTCTTCCCGGATTTCTGGTCTGGTCGGTCTTCAAGCATCCAGCGACAGTTCTGAGCGATGTAGCGCAGATAGCTTCTGAAACCGTCCATATCCATCGGCTTGCCGTCCAGGTTGCGGGCAATCTTGTTAGCCTTACCCCAGAAGGTGCGGATCAGATTGCGTCGCTCATCAGTGAGGCATCTCCATCCCCGGGCTTCAGGCAGTTCGTCTTTCAGGCATTGCCATACTTCATCGCATGACAAACGGGACTTTTTCTCTTCAGCGGGTTTCTGGTCATTTGCGACATACTTACTACCGTTAGGTAGTAAGTTATTTAATATATTGTTATCTGTGGACACTGGCTGGACATCGGCTGGACACTCCGACTCCGTAGGCATTGATATAACTGCGTTTGCGCTGGACACCGGCTGGACATCGGCTGGACAAAAATTTGACTGATATTCGTCATATTTGACCACTTTTAGAACAGTAAAACGGTTGTTCGATTTGGTGGTGATCATGCCCAGGTTCTGGAATTTACGGAGCAGTGATTTAACGCGATCAGCGGTCAAACCCGTTTCCATTGCCAGCGTGTTTCGCCCGGTAATGAACTCTCCGCGCTCGCAGATCACATCGCCGACATCAGTCGATACCAGTGTCTGTTCATGATTAGCGCGCAGGAGCAGGTGAACCCATAAATGAGCCGCCTCAGCGTCCTTGTAGAACGGCACATCCATAATTTTACGGTGCAGCAAGGCAAACCCCTTACCGTCATTCGTGCGCGGTTTCTGGAGCCTTCTGGCCTCTCTGGCTTCGGCTAAATTGGATACGTTACCCACGGCCACTCTCCTTACGTTTCAGTTCTTCCAGGATGGCGCGCATCTTCTCTGCCACAATCGGGTTAACCGAGCGGATGAAGCGGTCGCGGGTTATGTTTTTATGTACAGCGGTATGGTAATAGCGTGGATTTTTTGCCATTATTCCTCCTGCAACTACTCTCGTTTTTGCACCTGAAAGCCGTTGGTGTTCCAGCACCGCGGCTTTTCCCCTTTCTACGTTCATGCTTCAAAATCTCCCTTCTCTCCATCCCTGTTCGAAATCAGGATGGCAAGCAGCAGCGACATGTTCGGTACCAGGCTCTCCCGCCACCGGCTGACTGTGGATTTGTTGATGCCAGCTACTTCGGCTATCCGGGCGGTACCCAGATCTGCGATTTGACGCTGCACCTAACTCTCAATTCGTCGTGCCTCCGCTTTGTTGCGTGTCGTTAAGGTTTCCATTTGCGATACTTCCTGTGATTTTTAGTTAGGGCCGCCCTCAGGCGGCATGTGATCCATGTTTAGTTCGATCGGGGTTTGCGGCTTGACGTAGCCACTCCGCCGTAAACTGCCCTTTTGATGCGTCAGCCAAAAGCTGTGAATAGTTGGTTTTCTCTGTGTACTCGGTGCGAGGCAATGCCGCGTTCTTTACCCACTTGTGAATAGCAACATTCGACAGACCACATAGGCGTGCCGCTGCGGTTTGTCCGCCTACAGCTTCGATTGCAAATTGCATTGGGTTCATAGTGTTTCCCGTTAACTATATTAACTACGAGTTAAGGTTATATCTTAACTGACAGTTATGTCAACTCTAATTGA
>ERZ507072.280-NODE-280-length-38940-cov-6.853234_pt1 | contig 38940 bp, 33 predicted proteins | sample MGYA00512864_ERZ507072 | MGnify/ENA metagenome assembly ERZ507072 | reverse complement strand
TCAAGTGCCATTGAGTACTATACTCAAGTGCCATTGAGTACTATACTCAAGTGCCCCTGAGTATACTATACTCATGTGCCATTGAGTACTATGCTATCTATTGAATATAATGCTATCTATTGGTTAGAATATGGGTATATAAGATAATTTTTTTACTGATACAAGCTATTTCATAGTCCCCCAAAAATGATGTCGCTATATAAAATAGACGCTTTTTTTACAAACTATATAACATCAATTTGCATTATTTGCACAAATCTACACCATTTACCCCTTGCATTCTCTTCTTTACACCCAACAGCCCCTCCTTTATTCCCATTATATTACTATCAAATTACTTCATTATGTCTATTTAATAAGTCAATATTTCCGAAAAAACGGTATTTATATAGACTATGCCAAATTCGAGGAAATGACTAGTTGAGATTTGATGTAAGATTTATGCTCATGTACTATGTGAACTGCTATTCTTTCCATGAAGAGCCTGAAAAGAATGGGCGAAGATGCTTAAAGGAGCAAGGGAAGGATCTCCTGAACCAATCTTATTTGACTAAGGGGGCTTACTTTTCCTAAAATCATCCGCAATGTCTGTTTATGGGCATTGCGGATAGGGTTGCTATGCTATTTTGAGTTTTAGCGGACAGTTCCCTTTGCCAGAATGGCAAACAAGTTGAGATAATAACAAAGATGATATTTGAACTTTGTTATATAGAAGTAATAAATTAAATTTGACACCACCTGAATAAGATAACCATGGCTCAACTAAAGATGCGGCTTTAGCGCTTACTATCAAAGTGTTCAACCTGAAACTTTTCGGGATGTTTTCCTTTAAAATCTGCGTAATATTCCATAATAAGGCGCATATCGGCATCAACGTTGCCTGAAGGTACAATTGTTTTTTTACACACAATTTGTTTTTTTGAATAATCAATAGCATAGAGTAGAATGGGCAATTGTGCTTTCATGGCAATAAAATAAAACCCACGTTTCCATTGTTTAGCTAAAGAACGTGTGCCTTCGGGGGTAACGGCTAATGAAAAAGTTGTGGCTTCACGAGCCTTTTCTGCCATTTGATCAGTCAAGCTGGTGTGACGGCTGCGTTCAACAGGTATACCCCCAATTTTACGTAGTAATTTTCCTAATGGCCAAAAGAACCATTCTTTCTTCATTAAAAAATTGGAGGTAAGCCCGATAGATGCATAATAAAGTTCGCCAATAAAAAAGTCCCAATTGCTGGTGTGAGGGGCAACGCAAATAATACATTTATTAGGAGTATGTTCGGTAACATCAACAGTCCACCCCATCCAATTGTATAAAATTTTGCTGCAAAGTTTTTTAAACATATGATATGTAAAAAGAGAAAGCTATGAAGAAAATAAAAATATGCGAATACATGATTTTGACTTACGAAGTGTCAATACACATATTCGCATATGTTTTTGTTGCTTCTAAAAAAAGAATAGAATCACGTTAAGCATTAACGATACGATTGCTCAAATCATTTACTTTGTTAGTAAACTCATCTTTCAACTTGCGGTAAAATTCGCGTTCACATCCCTTTTCGGTGTGGCTGATGCGAGCAACAAAGTCGGTATGAAGCGTGATAACCTCCTTCATGAGTTCGTCAAGCTTAGCTTGGTCAGCCTGTTGACACATGCTAAGAGCTACGCAATCGGCGAAAAGGTCGCCCGTAATCATTTTAATGCTCTTTTTGAGCTGTTTGCGATTTGCCATAATAGGTTATAGTTTTTAGTTTTTGAGCAAAGAGTCTCTTTTAAGTAAAAAGGAGTAAAACTCTTTTCTCCTTCATTTTATTGCTTAATAATATCGTGCCCCTTGAGAATAGCTTGTTCGTTCATCGGCAACAAGTTGTGGTGACGCTCAGGTAAAGTTTTACGAAGAGCTTGCATCACACTCTCAATTGACACAATAGGGTGTACCTTTAGAAATCCCCCCAAAATGAACATGTTGAAGCATTTCATCATAGACATTTGAGCGGCAGTTTCCATAGCGGGAATATGCCAAATGCTAATGTCGCTACGCGTAGGTTTGTCAATAATGCCAAAGTCGTCGTAAATAATGGTACCACCCGCTTTCACCTTCGATTGGAATTTATCCAACGATGGTTGGTTGAGCAAAATGGCAGTATCATAGCTACTGAGAATGGGCGATGAAATAGATTCATCGCTAATAATAACTGTTACGTTAGCTGTACCACCTCTTTGTTCGGGGCCGTAAGCTGGCATCCAAGTCACCTCCTTGCCTTCAGTTAAAGCTGCATAAGCCAAGATTTTCCCCATAGACAATACACCTTGTCCACCAAATCCAGAGATAATGATTTCTTGTTTCATGTGTGTGAACCTTCAGTTATTTGTCCTTTAAGTCGCCAATGTGGTAAAAGTCGAACATATGCTCTTCCATCCACTCGTTTGCTTTGATGGGCGACATTTTCCAACCTGAAGAGCAGGTTGAAACAAATTCAATTAAGTTAGAGCCTTTGCCCGCCATTGAATTTTCGAAAGCATGTCGAATAGCTTTTTTTGCTTTACGAATGGCAGCAACGCTATGTACGCTTTGTCGTGTAACATAGGCCGTACCCTCCAAATTAGCCGCTAAGTCGGTAATGTTTAGTGGGTAGCCATGAAGTTTAGGGTCACGGCCATAGGGGCAAGTAACCGTTTTCATGCCCACAAGTGTTGTGGGAGCCATTTGTCCACCGGTCATGCCATAAATGGCATTGTTAATAAAAATCATGGTAATGTTTTCGCCACGATTCAAAGCATGAATAGTTTCGGCTGTACCTATGCAAGCCAAGTCGCCATCACCTTGATAGGTAAATACCAAGCGATTGGGCCATAAACGTTTGCATGCTGTTGCCAAAGCGGGTGCTCTGCCGTGTGCGGCCTCTTGCCAATCAATATCGATGTAGCGATAAGCAAAAACAGCACATCCTACGGGGCTAATGCCAATGGTTTTATCTTCCATTCCCATTTCAGCAATAACTTCAGCCACGAGTTTGTGAACAACGCCATGTGAACAACCCGGACAATAGTGCATGTCGGTATTATTCATGAGAGTTGGCTTTTGGTAAACCAAATTCTCTGGCTTTATTATATCTTCTCTTGTCATGGAATTCTGACTAAAAAGTTTATTTTTTAAATCCAGGCATACGTAGCATCACCTCTACCATTTTAATCATAACGGCAAATAGTCCTACTACGTACCACACCATAATATGCTCTTTACTTACGAGAATGCCCACCATGGCAACCAGCGCAACGATAATGAAAAGCACATTAAGAATGTTGCGTATGAACAAGTTGCGAGACATTTGTTGCTTTTGTCGTCTTTGTTCAGGATGACGTAATTGTTCAAGGATGTCAAGATCGTTGTTAGATGTTGTGCGAAGCATATTCTTTTGTTTATATTGAAACAAATAGGTGTGTGGGGAGAGAGGGGAGCAAATTACTTTTGTAATAGCTTTAAAGCCTCTATAATCTCATCGGGGTCAGGTACGATGCCACCTAATCGCCCGTAGTGTTTAACGGGAATTTTCCCTTCAACAGCACATCGAACGTCAAAAATCATTTGTCCGGCATTAATTTCAACAACCAATATGCCTTTGAGTTGATGTGCCAATTTGCTAATTTGCTTTTTGGGGAAAGGCCATAGCGTGATGGGGCGGAAAAGTCCCACTTTTATACCCTGCTTACGTGCCATTTCCATAGCCTTTTGTGATATACGTGCGGCAGACCCAAAAGCTATGATGGCATAATCGGCATCGTCAAGCTGTTGTGTTTCGTAGCGCACCTCATTCTCTTCAATCTGTCTGTATTTTTCTTGCAAATGCAAATTCTTAGCCTCCATTTTAGAAGGTTCAAGTTCGAGCGATGTAATCACTTGAGGACCACGTTGTTTCAGTCCGTGTCCGTTAGCAGCCCAAGGGCATTCTTTAGCAATTTCCTCTTCGGTACGGCGTGGTTTAAAGGGAGGCAACACCACCTTTTCCATCATCTGTCCAATAACCCCATCAGATAGGATCATGGCAGGGTTACGATATTTAAAGGCCAGCGTAAAACTTAGATCAACAAAGTCAGCCATCTCTTGCACAGAGGCGGGAGCTAAAACAATTACATTATAGTCGCCATTACCACCACCTCGTGTAGCTTGATTATAGTCGCTTTGCGAAGGCTGAATGGTTCCCAACCCAGGGCCTCCACGTTGTACGTTAACAATAAGTCCTGGCACTTCAGCGCCAGCCATATAGCTAATGCCTTCTTGCATCAGTGCCACACCAGGTGATGATGATGAGGTCATGACACGTTTACCAGTTCCGCCACCACCATAGAGCATGTTAATGGATGCCACCTCGCTTTCAGCCTGTAGCACAACCATGCCCGTTGTTTCCCAAGGCTTGAGTTCAGCCAGGGTTTCAAGCACTTCGCTTTGTGGCGTAATAGGGTAGCCAAAATATCCGTCACAGCCACATCGTATGGCTGCGCGAGCAATGGCTTCATTTCCTTTTAGGAGTAGAACTTCGTTTTCTTCTTTCATAGAAGTATAAATGTGTGAGAACGCAAGAGTGACGAAACCCTACCTGCGCAAGCATAAAGTTTGCCCAAGAACTGCCGTTCGCCACGAGTTCTTTATATATTTATCTATTCTTTAGTTCGATACACGCTGATGCAACCATCAGGACATACAATAGCACAAGATGCGCAACCTATGCAAGTGTCTGCCACCTCTTCGCAGAAAGCATACCCCTTGTGGTTTACCGCTTTTTTTGAGAGTGCAATTGTTTGAGTTGGACAGGCAACAACGCACAATCCACATCCCTTGCATCGATTGGTGTCAATTACAAGGGCTCCTTTCATTTTGCTCATAATATATTTTTTCTATCATGAAGTGCTGACGAATGCGCAAACATTCTCACCAGTACGTCATGTATTTTACTGATTATACATGTCCTTGTTGTAAAATGCCAAAATGTCGTTAAGCATCAAGCGGCATTGTCGTGCAGGCCCATCGGGATCCAGCTCTTCTGATTTTAAAAAGTAGCTGATGGCATTTCCCCAATCAGATTGCTTCATGTAGACCTTTCCTTGCAGATAGAGCAACCTTGCTGTGGGATGCTCTGCAGCTTGCAGCATTTTATCAATCAGCTGTTGTGCCTCGTCAACCTTATTCGTATCCAAAGCCACACATATGTCTTGATAACTATCTATTTTTGCCATTATTAGTGGGAAGTTGTAAAGCAAAGTTACTGCTATTTCGGCTATATTCGTCAATATCTCCTTTTTTTTATGAAAACTTAACTTGAAAAGCATGATTACTCATCTACGTTGCAAGTCAAATCAGTTACACATACGCATGATTGCTGTTATCAAAAAAAGGAAAGATGCAAGCGTTGACGGGTTGCCCGGTTGACAAGTTAACGGATAAGTTTGTCAACTTTTTAAGTTTTATCCATTTTGACCTGAACCTAATAAATAGTAACGTATTACCTACTTACTTGTTAACCCGTCAACTTGTTAACCCCAAAATCTGCCAATGGGTAGTTTTGGGGGCATGTATGTTAGTCCCTTGTTATTTTAGAATGGACGAGATGTTTTGCTCACGATGGCAAATGTGAACCTCAATACCAAACTTGTTATGTAAGTGTTCGGCTAAATGCTGTGCAGAATAAACGCTTCTGTGGCGGCCACCTGTGCAACCAAATGAAAACATAAGGTTAGTAAACCCTCGCTCCATATAACGTGCCACGTGTGCATCGGCCAATTTGTATACCGAATCAAGGAAGGTTAGTATTTCACCATCATCTTCCAAAAATTTTATAACAGGTTCATCAAGGCCCGTTAAGGGCTTATACTGGTCATAACGGCCTGGGTTATGCGTGCTGCGACAGTCAAACACATATCCTCCACCATTACCCGAGTTATCCTCAGGTATGCCTTTTTTATAGCTAAAGCTAAAAACGCGAACCACCAATGGGCCTTGTCCGTCGTATTTTGACTTTGACATGGAACCATGAGTTGTAACATTCATGGCGAATTGTGGCAGTTCAATCATGCTTAGTAACACCTTGTTTAAGTAAGGGTAGGGCAGAGCTATATTACCAGATAATATTTCACGTAAATTTTGTATGGCCAAAGGAATGCTATCAAGAAAATATTTTTTACGTTCTACATATCCACGCAAACCATAGGCGCCCAAAACTTGTAGCATTCTAAATAGCACAAAGAGGTACAAACGTTGTATGAAAGCCTCCTTATCAAATTGGGGCAACAACTGGCTTACTTCGTCTATGTAGGCCTCAATAAGTTGAATGCGTAATGACTGCGGATAGCGTGCTGAAGCTTGCCATAGGAAGGAGGCTAAATCATATTGTAAAGGTCCACGCATACCCCCTTGAAAGTCAATAAAGAATGGCAAACCATTACAGATCATTACGTTGCGAGCTTGAAAGTCGCGATATAAAAAGAAAGGCTCGTCATGCGCATTACCTACGAGGTCAGCCGCTAATTGTTGCAAATCAGCCTCCAAACGGATTTCATCAAAGGGCAGGTCGGTTGTTTTAAGAAAGCTATATTTAAAGTAGTTGAGGTCAAACATAGCAGCCTGCTGATTGAACCTAATGGGGGGCAAGCATTGGTTGAAGTCAAGATTCTTAGCCCCTTCTATTTGTACATGAGCCAAGCTACGTATGGTATGTTCTAAAAGCGTGCGTTCGTTTTCGCCATATGTATAATTGTTTTTACGAGCTACAGCAAGTTCATCATATAAAGCGTTATGTCCAAGGTCTTGTTGCAAATAGCATGTATAATCTTTGTTTACAGCATAAATGTGTGGCATGGGTAGCCCTTGTGCCGTAAAGTGCTGTGCCAAATAAACAAAGCACTTATTTTCGCTAATAGAAGGGCCTATAACTCCTATAACGCTATCATTATTGCTGTCGTACATTCGCACGTATTGCCGGTTGCTCCCAGCCTTGGGCAGGGTCTCAACCTTTAATGGCGCATGGCCTTTCCATTCTTTATAGAGTAATAAGATTTCTTTCATGTCGAGAGTTTGTAATTTCATTACAAGCGTTGGAAAAAATAGTAAACAGGGTGATGGGGTAACGAGTTAACGGGTTGATAAGTTGACAAGTAAGTATGCAATATGCTACTTATTCATGTTAAAGTATGAATGGTAAGAGACATAAAAAACTTAGCGAACCACCTGTTAACTTGTCAACCTATTAACCCGTTAACCTGTCTTCCAATGTTCTTAATCCTTACGGAACCATATGTGCATAACCTTATTGCGGATGGCTACAATGTTGACCACCGAAACTAAGATAAAAATGCCACCACCAGCAGCAATCGCGGGCAACATGTTTCCACTCTTGAGTGTGGGGAATATAAGCCCGATAACATGCATGTAGTAATTGCGCACAATTATGAGTAGGGCAAAAGCTAACAAAAGAGTAGCCGCATTCATGCCCAACGTTAGGAGCTGATAGGGACGGCTCACACGATTAGGACTATAACCAATCAGGAGCAAGTTTTCGAGTTTTTGTGTATTCTTTTGCACCAGCAAATAAATGCTCAGCATGAGTATATAGAACGAGAGAACACTCACGAGTAGCCCCACTAACATAACCATGCTCACCACCACCCTTAAAAAGTAAGTAGTTTTTCCTGCATCCAATTTGTTGTCCTCCACATCGTAACCTTTTTGCTGCATATATTGTGCTATGCGCGCATCGGTTGGGTTGTTAACTTCAAGAATAATGCGTGAAGGATCCTCGGTTTTTCCAGGTTCATAGGTATTGTTGCTCCAGTCAATGAAACTTTGTGGAACAAGAATGGTGTTCAATCTGCTTGAGAAGCCCAACACCTTACCTTTAAATTGTGCATGTTGGCCATTGGCATTAATAAAAATGTTCATGTCAATCATGCCCACCAAGCCATCGCTCACTTTAGGTAAGTTACGGCTTTGGGCAAATCCAAAGTTATAAAGAGCGATATAGGTACGAGGCAATATAACAGGTACCTCTTTGCTGCCAGGAGCGTATTGCCAATCCTTGGCTGATGCGTCGACAAAGCTATCGGGTACGGCTTCAAAAAACATTTCTGTGTTAAGCGGTTCGGCTCCTTGCACGCTCATAGCGGCCGACACCTTGTATTGTGATGAAGTAAATGCGCCCACTTTTTTGCAAAAGGGCTGCTTACCTACATCGTCTATGTCGTATGTACTAAAGGCATTATTACGGCCCGACAACGTGCCCACCGTGGTAATGTGTTTTGAAACTACCAAAAAGTTATTGTTAATGAAACTATCCTCTTCAGTAAAAACAGGTATGATGTCTTTGTAAAATTGTATGCCCAGCATTACCACCCACATACCAAATAGGTTGGCAAAGAAAAAACCAGCAAATTGTGATAAACTAATGTGCTGCCTGAGCAATTTCCATATTAGGTTCATTTTGTAAGAAAAAAGTTAAGTTAGCAAAGGTGGGCTGCTGAAGCTCAAAGTAGAGTAGGGCATAGGCTAGGGCCAGCAGAGCAACACCCTGAGGCTTAAGTAATGTGGCACCTTGATGCTCTATCTAGAGCAAAAGCGTTATCTACCACTCTTAGGTGCCATACGCTTAGCAAAAGTAGTATGAGGGGAAAATGACACGTTGAAATATGCCAAGCCCCAATTGGTGCTCCCCCTTAGAGCTTAAAGGTTTGGTCATAATTCAGCACCATGTGCTTACCAATACTTGTAACAATAACCCCCGCTCCCTGCTTTTTGGCCTCAGTCATCATAATGTCAGCCATTATAGCCGAGTTCGTGTCGTCAAGGTGACTAATAGGTTCATCGGCTAAAATAAAGTCAAAAGGTTGTACTAAAGCACGCATCATGGCCACACGTTGCTGCTGTCCAAAACTCATGCGTCCCACTTTAGCATCTAGTTTGTCGGCTATGCCTAAGCGTTCAAACCACTCTTTAATTTCGCTCAAAGACTTAAAGCCTGTTAGGTTATTCTTAATTTGCACGTTTTCGAGCGCAGTTAGCTCAGGGAATAGGCGCAACTCTTGAAACAAGTGGCTAATGCTATGTTGGCGTATGTCGACCCAAGCCTTCACGTCAAGCGTGCTCACATTAGTTGTGTCAAAGCACACATCGCCCGTGTAGTCGTGTCTGTAGCCCAAGATGTAGCTACAAAGAGTAGATTTACCAGTACCTGACATAGCCTCTACCAAGTAGAGTTTATTCTTTTCAAACTTCACGTTCTGTTTCCATACCTCGCTTTGCAGGTCGCTACGTTGTGCAAACACGTGAGGCAAAACATTGTTTAAAGTAATGGTTTGCATTATGTTATAAAGTTTTTACCTTTGGCAGAATTCTTGGAATGGGTTAATGAACTGACGGGTTAACGAGTTAACGGGTAAGTATGCTATATGCTACTTATTATGTTAAAGTCAGAATGGTAAGAAGCTAAAAAACATGACAAACTTACCTGCTAACTCGTTAACCAATCAACTTGTTAATCCGTCAACTTTTTAACTAGTCCCAAGCATTTCTCCATTGTGTAGTATTTATTTTTCTTATTCAACTATGAGAGAAGCCTTGCGACCCATTTGTGCCGTATAAGTAATACCATGCGAGGCATTAGGTAGCAGTTTGTGTATGAGCGAGGCAGTCTGCCCCTGCTTCATACAGGGTTGATTATTAAGTAATTGCGTATTGATGTGAAAGAATACCAACGTACCACTTGCCTTGTTCGATTTTTTGGCCACAAATGGAACATTTATTTTTTCCTTCATAGAGGGCGAAACAAAGTAGATAAAGCTATGCTTCATTTGTTCACCAAAATTTAATTGCTGCTTGTCATTACTTAAAAAGAATTCGTTAGCGGCACATTGCTTCAAGGTCACATTTTTTTGTTTTCGAGCACATTCCATCCAGTAGTCGGCATCAGCAAACAAGTTAGGCGTATGTGTTTCAGCTTTCATGCAAAAGGCAGGCGTCCAATCCTTTGCAAAACTACCAATTTCGATGCTAAACAGCCCATTTGTGCTACCTAACAAACGGTCGGCATCAAATGTTTGGTTCAGTCCCATGAGCAAACCGCGTAGCGTAGCATCAGTTTTTAGCAATTGGAGCAAAGGTTTGCCTTGCGTGCGTGTTGCTAAGCAAAAGAGGGTGTTGTTTATAGTTCCCTTGTCATTCAGTTCTATGCACCCCTTTTGCTTTTCGTAGTCATCAATAGCAGCTACAATGTCAGCATTTTCGCTTGTTATGTTACAGCTGAGTTTTGAAATGTTACATTCACCATTATTAAATGCCACCTCAGCCGAAGCAAAAATTTGTATAGCTGCAGGATCGCAGTCTGCAGGCACACTAAAGCGAAGCAACATGTTGTAAGGGGTTGGTATGGCATCAAGTTGTGCATATACTTGCATGGCTGAGGGTTGCTCCTTAAGCGTTTTAAAAGCAGGAGAGTCAACAAACTTATCGTCAGAGTTAACCATGGAGCTAATGGTTTGGCGTAGCACATCACGCTCTTGTGCCACACCAGGACCTATGCAAAGAAAGCTTTTATCGTCCCACGAGGCCAACCATCCATCGGCCAACCATGTCCAATGTCTGCTATCTTCGTCCTCAATATCAACGGTTTTTCCCTCTATGTTTGAGAGCATTACTTTAACGTTGTCCTCGTTCTTAACCTTGGCAACCACACACAAATATTCATTAGGTGTAACCACACCATAAATAGGTTGTGAAAGGTCTAAGCAGCTATTTGCTTGCGCTATACGCTTTAATATTTTGTCCCTCTTGGTCGAATTTTGTTGCATTAGCTGCTGTGGGTCGATACGAATCACGGCCTTAGCTTGGGCTGGAATCATTTCATCATAACGTTTAGGCCATAAGAGCCAAGCAAGTAACAGAAGTACTAAGATGACGCCTATCCCAATTAAAGTCTTTGTAATAGTAGACTTACTTAACTTGTTCATAATGAAATACTTTAGTTTTGATTTATTTTACGTTTACAATCAAAAAACTCGCCACATTATAGTTGCGTGTGGTGCCAACACATGCATCACAACTAATCATCTTTAGTACGTTTAGCCAAATACATAAGGTGAACAGCAACGAGCGCAGCCGTTTCGGTACGTAAACGGCTTTTGCCCAAACTAATGGGTTGAAAGCCAGCTTCAACAGCCATTTTTACCTCGTCGATGCTAAAATCGCCCTCGGGACCAATTAGCACGGTAGCGTTGCCCTCAGGCTGCACCTTATCGCCCAAAAAGTTGCGTCCTGACAAGTGAATATTGCTGCTGGTATTATCCACCTCATCAGGGCTGTAGCAATGTGCTATGAACTTTTGGCCTTCAAGCGGCGTTTGAATGAAGGTCTTAAAAGGCATCATTTCGTCAACCAAAGGTTTAAAAGCTTTATGGCTTTGCTTCATGGCCGCAACCACAATTTTTTCAAGTCTTTCAGTTTTTACCACCTTTCGCTCAGAGTTTTTGCAATTGAGCAAACTGATATGGTCAATACCTATTTCGGTAGCCTTTTCGGCAAACCATTCCATGCGATCCATGTTTTTGGTCGGAGCTACAGCTACATGAATGTTGCCATGCCATAGCTTTTGGTCGTCCCATTGCCTATTGACTTCAAAGCAGCAATGTTTGGTTGAAGCCAACGTAATGCACGCGTCGTAAAAATGTCCTATGCCATCGGTAAGCGTAAGGACATCGCCCTCTTTTAAGCGTAATACCCTGATGGCATGTCCAGCTTCGTCTGCAGGTAATTCATGTATGCCATCAATTATTTGAGGAGTATAAAATATGTGAGTTTCTTTCATGAGTTCATTCGTTGTCTTTGTATATGAAGCAGAAAGTATCTACTTATAGTTGCTCACTATTGGCGACATTATTATTTGTTGAGTCAGAATGTTGGTCACGTCGTTTACTCAATTCTTTATGCAGAACGGATGCCAACTCAAAGTTTTCGTCAGCAACAGCGGCCTTTAATGCTTCGTCGAGCAATTTATCATTCATAGCAGTAATGGGCAGAGCCATGTTTTGTTCGCCCGAAGAATTAATTTTTGCTTGACGTTCAAACGCTTGTCGTTGTACCCACAAGGCTGAGTTAGTTTCGATGGCTGTAACAATAGCTTCAGCCACGGGGGTTGTAATTGAAACCACCTCATTAACGAGTTCAAAGTCGATGAGGGCTTTGGTTTGCCCATTAGCGGGTTGCATAATTCTAATGCCAATAGGAACCATTCCTACACGTAAAGCCAGTTTCACCATAAGGTGTGAGCAAGTAAAGTCTTTATTGCGTAAAGCGGCCATAATCATTTCATACCCTGCTTGGTCTATTAGTATGGGCATAAATTGTTCGCCTTGCTTTTCGCGAAGCACCAATATGTAGGCATCATGCAGTTCTCTACCGCGCGTTAATCCTTCAACCTTTAGTTCAATATAGTTATCGTACATATTGTAATTATCAGCTCCTTTTTATTTTATATTGCATGAAACATGGTTTGTGTTTGCAAGTAAATCGAATTCAAAGTTAGTGCAAACTGCATAGTCGGCAAAGGTTTTTATGATATTTCTTTTGTTTTTGGAATGAATGCATAGTTTTTAGTTTATTGTTGTATGTTATTTTCGTATTGAAGATTTTTTATCTTTTTGCCGCTTACAGCGGAATGCATAAATACACAAGAGCATAAGTTGCACAAAACCGTTAGCGGATTTTTTAGTTAACGGGTTAACAAATAACTATGTTATATTTAAATCTGAATGCTATATAGATTAAAAAACTTGACAAACCTATCTGTTAACTCGTTAACTAATTCCACCAACGCGTAATACACAAGATTTTTTTATCTAAAGTAGGGGCGAACGATTGCTCCGCATCGCTCTATAAGAACGTAAGGCTATGCCCTTTTGCCTACACATTTTCATGGCATTTTGAGTGCGTATAAAACGGAATGTATAGGGAAATATTGTAAAGAGAAAACGGCTCGCCAGATAAAGTGTGTGACAAAGGCTAGCCAAAATATCAATAAAACATACGATATATCCAACTCCCTAAGGTCTATTTTCAAAAACAATAAATTAATCAAAGAAAAAGCCAAGGGAAGATTCAATGAAATAGTATACTAAAATAACTGAATCTACATTGCACTCCGATTTTCCGAAGTTCAGTTCCCTTAGGCTTGATAGCTATGGGGCTGCCACTTTCCGCAACGCTTTGATTGTACTCAGCCGAACACTTTATTTGTTCTGTCCTCTTAGATGTAAGGTCGGTTCGCTATTTGTTTGACGAGCAATATTGTTCATATTATCGCCTACCATGTCAGAAATCTTAGGAATGTTGGGGTAGGCAAAGAGGGTAAACAACATAGTCAATATTTTTCAAAATAATGGAATGCACTTTCAATGTAAAAATAATTTTGAACACCTACTTATGAAATTACTCAATAAACTCAGGGTGTCGCCTCGTTTGCCCTGGGCATTTATATTGTGTTTACATTTTAGCGACTCAGCTTTGCTTCGCCGTTTTCGACAGCAAATTTAGTGCTATGTGTTGGCTGGGCTTTCATCCCGCACGTGCTAAGTTAGTAACTTCTGATCAGCAAATTTTAAGGCTAACTTTATAAGTAACAACCTTATAAGTCCGGTAATTATAAAACTTACCTCACACGTTCCCTCAAAATGAGCATCATTACATTTTGCTGCCATACTTCAGTATAACGCGGTCACCTAAGACCTTAGCAAGTTCGCGCTCAATCATGCTGATTTCCATGTATTGCTGCATGAGTTGCTTGGCTTTTTCAGGGTCGGTCATAAGCTGCGGGTTACGCAACTCGGTAAGCAAATGCTTGAGCTGCTCCTTGACAATAGAGTGCTTATAGTCGTGCAAGATGCGGGGCACAAGGTCGTCGAGGCGATATTTGTCATCAACATACATTTCACGCTGTTTGCTACTTAGTATGAAGTTGTCTTGCCCCACATCGGCCGCTAACTGACTTATTTCGGGGTCGGGGTGGTTAAGAAAGTAGGCTAGAGCGCTCCACTCAGGTTGGGCGCAATGTTGTAAGGCCTCGTTCATGACCTTTTTGTAGAGTTCGTTGCGTAGCGCAAGACCATCGGCATTTAAGTCGTTGTTAATGTATTGTGCTACACACACTTGCTGCCATTGTGCATTATCGGCCTTGGTGGACACGTCGTGACTATCGGGAGCTGATGTTACGTCCATGGGCAGATTGCCATAGCGTATAACTAACGAAATGAGTATGCGCTCTTCAGCCAATTCGGCATTTGTAGCTAAAAGTTGCTGAATGCCAGATTGGTCAGTTGGATCCGAGGTAGGAACTTGAGGCGTGTTATGGTCGTGGTGGGGATTATTCTTTTTAGCTTCCTGTTGTTGCTTTAGGCGATGTTGCTTGTTGATTTCGTTAACTATAAGCTCTTCACTTACAGCGAGGTTGGTGGCACACTCGTGAATGTACATTTGACGCACAATGTTGTCGGGTATGACAGCTATGCTTTGTACTACGTTGGTAACTAACTCGGCCTTTTTTAGTGGGTCGTCAGCAGCGTCTTTCAAGAGCAAGTCTGTTTTGAACTTGATGAAGTCAACCTGGTGTGTATCGATATAGGCTTGAAACTCATCAGCTTTGTGCTTACGGGCAAAGCTATCAGGGTCATCGCCATCGGGAAGTAAGAGAACTTTGATGTTGAGTCCTTCAGAGAGTAGCATGTCTATGCCGCGCATGCTGGCTTTGATGCCTGCGGCATCACCATCGTAAAGAACTGTGATGTTGTTGGTGAATCGATGTAGTAGGCGTATTTGTCCCTCGGTGAGTGATGTGCCCGATGATGCCACTACGTTTTCTACACCACTTTGGTGCATGGAAATGACGTCGGTATAGCCTTCGACTAGGAAGCATCTTCCCTGCTTTACAATGGCAGTTTTGGCTTGGAAAAGTCCGTAAAGTTCATGGCTCTTGCTGTATATTTCGCTTTCGGGCGAGTTGACGTATTTGCCTACGTTCTTGGCTTTTGCTGTGTTGAGCACTCGTCCGCCAAAGGCTACGATGCGTCCAGAAACGGTGTGTACGGGAAAAATGACTCTGCCATGGTAACGATCAAGTATACGTGCATCGTCTGTTTGATAGCAAAGTCCTGTCTTTAGTAAGAATTCTTTTTTAAAGCCGTGAGCTAATGCTGCTTGTGCTAATGCGTCGCGTTGTTCGAGTGAATAGCCTAAGGCGAATTTGCGTATAATGTCATCTCTGAATCCACGTGAACGGAAGTAGGCCATGCCAATGGCTACGCCATTGGGGGTGTCGTGTAGTGTGTGTTGAAAATAGTTGCTTGCCCATTCGTTGAGCACAAACATGCTTTCGCGTTCGCTTTGTTGTGCTTTTTCTTTATCGGTTAGTTCCTTTTCTTTGACTTCTATGCCGTATTTTCGTCCGAGCCATTTGATGGCTTCAGGGTATGTCATGTGCTCTAGTTCCATGAGGAAGTGTACGGCATTACCGCCTTTGCCGCATGAAAAGCATTTGCACAATTGCCGGGTGGGGGATACGCTAAACGATGGTGTTCGCTCGTTGTGAAATGGACATAGGCCTTTGTAATTTGCTCCGCTTTTTTGTAGCGTTACAAATTCTTTTACCACATCAACTATGTCGGTAGCGTCCATTACGCGCTGTATGGTTGCTCTGTCTATCATAAGGGGGATATTTGAGGATGGGGAGTTTTTTGAGTTGCGGAGTTTTTTATGGGGAGACTATTTTTAAGTTGAGGAGGATACTCTTTGTTGCTCTTTTTAAGTTGAAGGGTTGAGGAGAATTCTCTTTTCAATTAACTTAAAGAAAGAGAATAACATAGCTTTAGTGTTTAGCAAAGGCAATCCGAAAGCCCAATGGAGAGTGCATAGCTCAAAGCAAACGCAGCGTCTCCATAGGTTTAGATGATGAGAGGTAATAACGTTGAATATGTCAAACTTTGCTTGTTGTTATTTGTTACGTTAACCCAAAGTGTTGCTTAGCTTGCCCTAGTTAGTTTTTTGTAATTAAACATAACACCGATTCATTTTGTTTTATAGAAGAACTAAAAAGTTCATACGTTTAGCTGTGGTGCCCACACGTTAGTTGAGAAGTTAGGGAACTTACTTTATAACCTAATAACTTCAACCCACGACGACGATACGCTTGCTATGGGCTATGTGATGGATAGTTTATAACATCATAACTTTAAGCCTCAAAACTTGTTCGTAAACCTCATTTTCAGGAAAACTCAAAACTTACTCAAATTCTGCTTGAAGCAAATAGTTGGCAAAGATGTGGGCGGCTGTACGAATCATTTCAGTACAAGGACGCTTTTTGTAATAATCGCTTGTGCGGGCTGATGCCTCGGGACTATATGACACTTGTTGAAGTCCTAATAGCTCGGCACATATAATGCTATGACATCGGCCGTTTGACTGCTTGAATTTTTGGGCTAACTGTTGCACAACGGCATAATTATGACTTTTGCCTTCACGGTCGGATCCTTCTGTTGCTCCGCAGTCTAAACCTGCTAACATAAACATACCACAGGCTGCACCACACGTTTGACGCATACGACCAATTCCTGCACCAAATGATGCTGACATGCGTAGGGCTTGATTTCGATTAAACCCATAAAGGTCGGCAAATGCGGCTACTACGCTTTGTGAACAATTGTATCCTTGCTTAAAAAGCTCAACGGCTAACTGTACGCGTTTGTCTGCTTCGGCTTGCGTTATTTGTATGCCACTTTGTGCTTTATATTCCATATTTATTCATAATTTTGTACGAGTAAGTTTTGTAGTTACCGAGGGTGTTTTGATGTTGGAGGTTATGAGGTTGTAAAGTTAGTCTTCAACTTCTGAGATCTTCAACTTCAGAACTTTTCAACTTTTAAATCTTCAACTTTTCAATATGAGATTCAAAAATGCCGTAAAGGTGCTGATTATCAGCGTAATATGCACATCATGTGTGAATAAATTTGACAAAATATTGCAACAGGAGGCTGCGCAATATACGGCCAACAACTGTCCACAAGAGGCTGAACCTGGCACACAACTCGATAGCTTGGTTTATAATCCGCAAGAGCGCATTTACACCATGTATTATAGCGTGTCGGGGGCAAATGAGGTTATTATGCGTGAACAAATTCCCCTACTCCATCATTTATTATGCCAACGCTTGATTGATAATGCTGACTATAAAGAGATTAAAGATAATGGGGTTACATTTGCTTACGTGTATCGCTCAAAACAAACTGGTGCTACGTTTTATCAAACAGAGATACGTAGCAACGAGTATGCTGGTCTTCATTAGTTATGGGAGAGGTTTGAGGTTATAAAGTTAACGCGTTGGCGGAATGAGTAAACTTGTTGACAAGTTAACAAACACGTTTACTATATGTTTGCCATGTCTTCTTAGCTTCAAACTAACATAATAAATAGTGTATAGTATACTTACTTACTAGGGTGTCCAGTTTGATGTTCCCTTTTGGGTATCAAAAACAATGTAGTAATCATCAAAATCATTGATAACCATTCGATAAGTAAAACATAATTTTGTGCGAAACAACTTCTGGCCTTTTGATAGCTATAATTATCTTATATTTTACATTCAATTCACTGATTCTCAAGATTTTAAGTTGCTAAAACGCGATCAAAAACGAGAACATAAAATTGAACACCCTATTTACTTGTTAACCTGTTAGCACGTTAACCAAGAATTCCGCCAACGGATAAAGTTTGTCTTAAAGTCCTTGATAACCTCATAACCTTAAGTTTAAAATAAAACTTACTCGGTAGCTTACTTTATTTGTTGCAAAGCCTGTGCCAATTGGTCGGGGCATGAGGTGAGTTTATTGCCACAATGAATGTTTTTAAGGCGAGCTATTACGTCGTCTTTATGCATTCCCTTCACAAGAGTTCCTATTCCTTGAAGATTGCCATGACAGCCCCCGTCGAAGGTTACAGAAACTATGTGGTTGTCATCTGTCAAATCAAGGTGTATGCTCCTTGAGCATACACCTTGCGTTTGAAAATCAAAGTGTTTCATTCTGTGCGGAATAATTATTCCTCAGCAGGTTTCATGTTGGTGTAAACGGTTTGTACGTCATCGAATTCTTCGAGTCGTTCAACCATTTTGTCTATGCTTTCGCGTTCTTCGGCCGTAACATCCTTTAGGTCGTTAGGAATGTAAGTAAACTCGGCAGCTAGCACTTCGAAGCCATTTTCCTCAAGATGCTTTTGGATTTGTGCAAAGCACTTGGGGTCGCCATAAATAGTTACGCTGTTTTCTTCGTCATCTTCGTCATATTCATCCTCTACGCCGTAGTCAATAAGGTCAAGAATGAGTTCGTCCATGTCGACGCCATCCTTTTTACGAATGGTGAATACTGCCTTGTGGTCGAAGAGATAGGCAAGTGACCCCATTGTGCCGAGGTTTCCGTTGAACTTGTTGAAGACGGAACGTACATCGCCTACGGTACGTGTGGCATTGTCGGTCAATGTGTCGACAAAGATGGCTACGCCATGAGGACCATAGCCTTCGTAAGTCATGGTTTTATAATCGCTTTGGTCTTTGCCACATGCGTTTTTGATGGCGCGTTCAATATTGTCTTTGGGCATATTTTCGCGCTTACAAGTAGCAATAATAGCACGCAGTGTGGGGTTGTTTTCAGGTCCTGGGCCACCTGCCTTTACGGCTACGGCAATTTGTTTGCCTAACTTTGTAAATGTGCGGGCCATGTGACCCCAACGTTTCAGCTTTGTTGCTTTTCTATATTCAAAAGCTCTTCCCATGGGAGTATGTTTTTATATTTTTGATTTATTGAAATTGTCTAAACTTTTCTGACGAAGATGATATTGGATGTTTTACGTGTTGGCGGAATTAGTAAACAAGTAAACAAGTTAGCAAACAGGGTAAGAGGCAAGTTTGTCAAGTTTTTAAAACTTCTTGCCATTCTGACTTCAACATAATAAATTATGTACGGCATGCTTACTTGTTAACCTGTCAACTTGTTATCCCTCCTAACTAAGGACTCCGCCAACGGGTTGATGTTTATCTCTTCTACATTCAATCTTTATCTTTCTTTTTGGGATGTTTTTAGAATTTTTCATCGGTTGTGTAGCTCGCCACACTTCCTTTTCAATATCTAAAAAAATAGCCTCCCGAAATAAGAAAAAATTTTGAATTTCATAAAAGATAAGACGACTTTATAGTTTAAAGTGTTAGCGTAATGTAGCTCCTAATTGCTTTTCGAGGTTAGCTATGATTTTTTTCATGATAGCATCGGTTTGCTTATCGTTCATAGTCTTGGCCTCGTCTTGCAAAATAAAGTTTACAGCATAGCTCTTCTTGCCTTCGGGCAGATTTTTACCTTCATATACATCAAAGAGTTCAACCTTTTTGAGGAACTTTTTGTCAGAAGCATATGCTATTTGCTCTATTTGTCCGAACTCAACGTTTTTGTCAATCAGTAGAGCTAAGTCGCGGCTTACAGCAGGGAATTTGCTGATTTCCTTGAACGATACGGTGCCTTTGTGCAACTTTTTCATCAACATTGACCAGTTGATTTCTGCATAGTACACTTCTTGTTCAAGGTCGAATTGTGCGGTAATAGCTTTGGCTACCAAGCCCATTTCGACCATTACTTTTCCGTTGCGATCGGTTATGGCAAGGCTTTTGGCAAAGATGTCGTTCTGTCCGTGAGCTATTTTCATTCCGCCCAATTCAGCGCCTAAGCGAGTGAGTATGTTCATAACGTAGGCCTTGAGTTCGTATATGCTCGAAGCCTCGTTGGGGTGTGCCCATGAGCCTTGTATGCGATTGCCCGTAAGCCAAAGTCCGATGAAGTGTGCTTGGCTATAGGCGTTGAGTGTATGGTCGGCTGTGTGCTTGCTTGAATTGTAATAGTAACAGTTTCCACTCTCAAAGAAGCGCAGATTGGCACTCTTGCGGTTAACGTTGTGTGCTATGCTCTCTAAACCTCCAAACAAGAGTGTTTGACGCATTACGTTAAGGTCGCTGCTGAGGGGATTGAGCACGTGAACTAACTCTTCAGCGGCATAAACTTTTAAGTTGTTGTAGTAGGCCTCTTTAGTGAGTGAGTTGTTGAGTATTTCGCGGAAGCCCTGTCCTACGAGTTGTTCAGCTACAATATTCTCAAGTTTATTGGCACGATCTACGTTGCCCTTTATGGTAAGGCTTGACTTTACAGCTGTAGGAATTTCGACGTTGTTATAGCCATAGATGCGGAGGATGTCCTCTACAACATCGCAGGGGCGTTGCACGTCGACACGATAGGCTGGAATTTCGAGTTGGATGGCTTCGGGCGTTTCGCTTACGATTTTCATTTCGAGCGAGGTTACAATTTCCTTGATTACATCAACAGGAATATCCTTTCCTACAAGGTCGTGTACGTATTTATACTCTAAGTCGACATTAAACTTTTTAGTCAGTCCTGGAGCCTCAATGTCTTTTATGTCCATGCTTATGGTGCCTCCAGCTAACTCTTTGACTAAGAGGGCGGCAACTTTAAGCGCATATATTTGTCCGTCGGGGTCGATGCCACGTTCAAAGCGGAAGGATGCGTCTGTGCTCAAGCCATGTCGGCGTGCGCTCTTACGAATCCATGTAGGATGGAAGTAGGCACTCTCGAGCAACACGTCTTTGGTGGTATCATAGGTGCCTGAACCACGTCCGCCCATAACGCCTGCTATGCACATAGGTTCGTGCGCGTTGCAAATGGCCAAGTCGCGATCGGTTAGGGTGTGCTCTACCCCATCAAGGGTTTGGAATTTTGTGCCATTGGGCATGGCTTTAACCACGATTTTGCCACCTTCAATCATGTCGGCATCAAAGCAATGTAGGGGTTGGCCATAGGCCATCATTACGTAGTTAGTAATGTCTACAATATTGTTGATAGGGCGCAAGCCTATTGTGTTAAGCTTCTCCTTTAACCATTCAGGGCTCTCCTTTACTTCGCAGCCTTTAATAGTTACTGCGCAATAGCGTGGGCATGCCTCTGTGTTTTGCACATCGATGTCGATGTCGAGGTCGTGGTTATCGACTGCGAATGTCGATACATCCATTTTGTGCAAAGCGGTTTTATGACCATTGCGCACAAGCCAGGCGTACAAGTCGCGTGCTACGCCATAGTGTGAGCATGCATCTGCACGATTAGGGGTAATGTCTACTTCAATTACATAATCACTTTCAAGACCATAATATTCGGCAGCCTTCATCCCTACGGGGATATCGGCTGGTAGCACGATGATGCCATCATGGCTTTGTCCTACGCCTATTTCATCTTCAGCACATATCATGCCTAAACTTTCAACGCCACGGAGTTTTGACTTTTTTATAGTAAAGCATTGTTCTCCGTCATAAAGTTTTGTACCGATAGTGGCAACAATTACTTTTTGGCCTGCAGCTACATTGGGTGCTCCACAGACAATTTGTTGGGGAGTTTCAAGTCCGAGGTCAACTTGGCAAATGTGCATGTGGTCGCTATTGGGGTGTGGCTCACAACTGAGCACGTGTCCTACGACGAGACCTTCAAGTCCGCCTTTGATGGCTTGCACTTCTTCAACACCGTCTACTTCAAGTCCTTCGCTTGTTAGCGCGTCGGCCACTTGTTGTGCCGTAAGGTCGAAGTCAACGTATTCTTTCAGCCATTTGTAAGATATATTCATATTTAGTGTGACTATAAAATTCTATTTCAACATACCCTGTGTCGGGTTTGTTTTGTAAGTACGTAGGTACTTTTATACTTGCAAAAGTACTCATTTTTTTTATAATCAACAAGAATATGTCATATATTGCATATGTTTTGCTCTTTATAATGAAGTATTTGCTTTGAATAAGTTTGTTGGCAGAGGTATTTAATTCATGCTTTTCCTGCTACTTATCACGGGATATTTTTGTCGCTTACTATCACAAGAAGAGAACGAACGATTGCTTCGCTTCGTTCTATAAGAACATAAGGCTAACGCCTGCAATTTTAGGACAGAATCTACTTTTACGTCTATAATGTAAGGGCGTAGCCTATATATTTTGCTTTATGCATAAGCACTATAGGGATGTTGACACAATAAAAGTATGTTCGAAATATGAACGAATATATAATTTATGCCATACACGCTAAGCGATAATAGTTTACTATTAATCATGAAAGAAGAAATGCAGGGCTTGATTCGTTCCGCGGCATTCTTATAAAAGCGGCAGCATTATTTCATACTATTTTTGCACAAATCAGTTAGCTATTCAAATGAAAGTTGTATATTTGCCCTATAAACATAAAAGTTGGAATACCATGACAGCTAATCAACAAACTTATCAACAGATAGAACGTGCCTTGCGCAAGGTGGCTTCAAAGTTTTCGTTAAACAACGAGCAGTTACCACTTACTGACCTTTACTTGCAAGTAAAGCAAGAAAGCGGGGAGTTGCGCATTTATGATGACGATGACAACGAAATAACGCGCTGCGTTATTGAAGAGTGGATAGGCAACAACGATGAGAGGTTTTATTCTAACATACAACCTATATTAATTGCTGTAATACAGCAAATTAAGGATGTTACTGAAAATATTGCTATCATTAAGCCCTACTCCTTTGTATTGATTGGCGAGGATCACGAAACGATTGCCGACTTATACTTGGTGGATGATGACACGATGCTCATAAGTGGCGAGTTAATGGAGGGACTGAGTAAAGATCTTGACAACTTTTGGGATAAACTTGAAGAAGAAAACTAAACGCTGATGATGAATATACGCTTTATATCTCTATCTCTGCTTTTGTGTGGCATGCCTTTGCTGCATGCTCAACAAAAGGCTACGCTTTGCCTAGTGCCGCAACCAGCTCAAGTGGAACAGAGCAACGGCCAATTTGTGTTTGGTAAAAAAATAAGTGCTTGTGCTGACGCTTATGCAGGTGATAGCATTCAATGGGTGCTGCGGCATTTTGAAAACAAATTTACTCGTGCCACAAATATTGCTTTTAAAAGGGTGAAGAAAGGTGGCCAACTTCAACTTAAACTTAATAATACGCTTGAGCCCGAGGCTTACAAGCTGAACATTACGCAACGTAATATTGTGATTGAGGCTTCGCGCCCTGTTGGCTTTTTTTATGCTTTGCAAACTTTGCAACAATTGTTACCTAACCGTAGCGTATTGGCTGGTGTTAAGTCTGATACGCTTGCTAAGGGGTGGAGTGTGCCCGTGGTAAGCATTTGTGATAAACCGCGATTTGCATGGCGTGGCTTCATGTTGGACGAAGGACGACACTTTTATGGCAAGGATGCGGTAAAAAAGATTTTGGACCTTATGTCGGCCTATAAGATGAATCGGTTTCATTGGCACTTGACGGAGGACCAAGGTTGGCGTATTGAGATTAAAAAGTATCCTAAACTTACTGATGTGGGGGCTTGGCGCAATAGCAAGGTATTGGCTGCAGGTGATGTTAAGAATGATACCTTGCATTATGGTGGATTTTACACGCAACAAGATGCACGTGAAATTGTGAACTATGCTCACGAACGCTTTATTGAAATTGTTCCTGAAATAGACATTCCTGGACACTCACAAGCAGCCGTGGCTTCTTATCCCGAATTTTTGGCTTGCGATCCGCAAAATGCTCATGAGGTGTGGTTACATCAAGGTGTTTCGGCTGATGTGATAAATGTGGCTAATAGCAAGGCTGTGACATTTGCTAACGATGTTATTGACGAACTCTCTACTATTTTTCCCTACGAGTATATTCACTTGGGAGGTGATGAGTGCCCAACGTATAAGTGGGAGCGCAACACAGAATGTCAGAATCAGCTAAAAGCTTTAGGCAGCCATAATTACCGTGACTTGCAAATAAACTTTTACAAGCAGATAAAAGAACACATGGCGCAAAAGCCTGCTAAGGAGCAACGCAAACTAATATTTTGGAATGAGGTGTTGCATGGTAACACCCAGCCTTTGGGCAATGATATTACAATTATGGCGTGGATTGGGGCAGACAAGGCTGCAAAAGATGCTGCTCAACGTGGTTTTAACACGATTTTAAGTCCTCAAATTCCATATTACATTAATCGTAAGCAAAGTCAGGATGCCTCAGAGCCTCACTCCCAAGGTTGGGGAACTGAAACTGTACAGGCTGTTTATAACTATGTGCCTATGAAGGATGTGGAAGAGCGGTTGCAACCTAAGTATTTAGGTGTGCAAGCTAACTTTTGGACGGAATGGGTGGAGGATGCCTCGACGGTTGAGTATCTTATGTTTCCGCGTTTAGCGGCTGTAGCCGAGGCGGGGTGGACGCCACAATCGCTCCGCAATTATAATGACTTTGTACACCGTATGCAGCAAGAGCCTGCTTTTTATAAAGCGGCTGGTGTGAACTATGGTAAACATATTTGGAAAAATAAGTAGATGACGCTTAATCGGGGGGCTTAATTTCTATGCTTAGCCCCCCGAATGATAGCATAGGTTTAGGTAAATACACGCTTAGCGTGTATGAAATATATAACATTTTTGTTTGTGTTTTTTTGAACATATTTGTTGTTCCAATATCGCTATTGTGCTTAAGTACAATAGCGATATTGGCTATACCCTCGCGTTTTAGATGGAAAATGGTATATATTGAGTACTTTGTGGTATGAACATTTACACCATTCTACCGTTTACCACTTACCACGGAGTACATAAGCACATGGGCTAAATATGTAATATTGTGCTAAACATTGTTTACACAGGGGGATTGATGGACACACAATATTGTATGGACCTATTTCTTATCTAAAGCCAAGAGTTCATCACGTAACTGAGCTGCAGTAATGAAGTCGAAGGCAGCAGCAGCTTTCTTCATTTCCTTTTGTAATCGCACTTTCTTTTGCTCTATAGTCTCTTCATTTGCTTTGCCATAAGTAGCTGAGGGTTCTGCCGCAATGGCTGTTTCGCCATTTGCTGCATAATAGGTCGTGTTATAACTTGATTCCTTCATAGCAACTGGGGAAATATTCCCCTCTTTAGCCGCCATGCGTTGACGTTGCATTTCAACCAATTCGTTGCTCTCAATAGGTTTAACAATAGGTCTCGGCACCAGGTGGTGGGCCTTGTTATAGGCCATTTGCTTACAACGCCGACGATTTGTTTCATCAATCGTTTGCTGCATCGACTCGGTTATTGTTTTAGCATACATTATAACATGTCCATTAACATTACGCGCAGCACGACCTGCTGTTTGCGTTAATGAACGTGCAGAACGCAAAAATCCCTCTTTGTCAGCATCAAGGATAGCAACTAAAGCAACCTCAGGCAAATCAAGTCCCTCACGCAATAAGTTGACACCCACTAACACATCATATATGCCCCTACGCAAATCCTCCATTATTTGCACACGCTCTAAAGTGTCAACATCGCTATGTATGTAGGCTGTGTTAATATCATTTTTGAGTAAATAGTCCGTTAACTCCTCAGCCATTCGCTTGGTTAAGGTGGTTACTAACACACGATCATTATTAGTTTTGGCTTTACGAATCTCCTCCATTAAGTCGTCAACGGGGTAGTCTGTGTCGCGTACTTCAATGGGGGGATCAAGCAAGCCTGTTGGACGTATCACTTGGTCAACTACCACGCCCTCACTTTCGGCTAACTCATAATCAGCAGGCGTAGCGCTGATGTATATAACCTGTTTGGCCATTTCATGAAACTCTTCAAACTTGAGGGGACGATTGTCCATAGCAGCAGGTAAGCGGAAACCATAGTTTACTAAAGATTCTTTGCGTGAACGATCACCACCATACATGGCACGTATTTGCGGAATGGTGACATGGCTCTCGTCAATAACAATAAGAAAATCCTTTGGAAAAAAGTCGAGTAAACAGAAGGGACGCGTGCCAGCTTCGCGACCATCAAAGTAGCGCGAATAGTTTTCAATACCAGCACAATGTCCTAATTCACGTATCATTTCAATATCATACTCAACACGTTCTTTTAAACGTTTGGCCTCGAGCGTTTTGCCCATTTCCTCAAACATTTGTACTTGTTTTACCAAGTCGTCTTGTATGTTGCGTATAGCTAATTCTTGCGTCTCCTTTGATGTCAGAAACAAGTTGGCTGGGTAGACCTTATACTCATCGTAGGTGTTTAATCTCATGCCCGATAGGGCGTCAACCTCTTCAATACTATCTATTTCGTCATCCCAAAAGCACACGCGTATTATTTCATCGGCATATGCCAAGTAGATGTCTATGGTATCACCCTTTACGCGAAAATTACCTGCCTTGGGGGCTACATCATTACGTGTGTAAAGACTGCTTACTAAATGGTTTAACAAAGAGTTAATAGATATGCATTTGCCTACCTTAAGTTCTACTACATTCTCATAAAATGCAGCTGGGTTGCCCATTCCGTAAATGCATGAGACTGATGACACTACAATTACATCATTTCGGCCAGATAGTAAGGCTGATGTCGCAGCTAATCGTAGCTTGTCAATATCTTCATTTATGGCTAAATCTTTTTCAATATAGGTATCGGTGGAAGCTATGTAGGCTTCGGGTTGGTAATAGTCGTAATATGATACGTAGTATTCAACTGCGTTGTGTGGAAAGAACCCTTTAAACTCGGTGTATAATTGTGCAGCCAAAGTTTTGTTGTGACTTAAGACTAAAGTAGGTTTGTTTACATTTTTGATAACATTAGCTACGGTAAATGTCTTGCCTGAACCTGTTACGCCTAAAAGCACTTGAGCAGGTGTGCCATTTAGCACACCTGTCGTAAGTTGTTTGATAGCCTCAGGTTGGTCGCCCATAGGGCTATATTTTGATTGCAAATCAAATGAATTCATAATGTGCAAAACAAGCTATAAGTAGCATCCCCCTCACCTCTGCACAATGGAATGCTTGGGGTTAGGGGGATGTTTTTATTTATATTGGGGCAACTTCTAACTTTAACTTATAAATAGGGAGAGAAATTGCATGTGAAATAATCTACTGCGTTTGGAAACGCTTGCTGGCTCGCAATATGTGGCGAGCTGCTGACATGAGTTCTTGTGTTTCTTGCAAGGTTGAAAGGTAGAGTAAAGCCACCTTGATATTGGAGTCTTCACGTTGGATGCGATCTTGCTGTGCATGGCGAATTTGCGAGATACGACTCTTAATGGCATTACCTTGTACGAGCAACTCGTCAACACCTTCGAAATTACCTGTAGAGATCATGCGCTGTGCTCCTTCAAGAAAACGATCAACGTCGTTGCAAACGGGAATGAACTCGTCAATATAATCCTGTGGAAGTGGATTGAAGTTGTTGTCAACGTGTTCAACACAAGGCTCTAACATACGCTTTAGGCCATATATAATCTGGGTGGAATTGTTGCAACCCAAATGGAACCATGTGTTCTTTTCCACAGCTACCAAATAATCTATTTTGCGCATACCGAGAATTTCCTTTCTGCGGTAACGCTTCCACACACTCTTTTCGTTTTCGATGTCGTGTGATGCTGTGCGAAGTGCTCGCATGTTTTCATGCATCAAACCTTGCGTTATGTTGCGGAAGGTGTTGCGCGTGAAGGTTAGCATGTCGGTTTGTGTACGACGCACATGTTCAAGTAACAAATTCCAAGTTTCGGCTTTATCGTGACTACGAACTAACTGCCGGAATAAAAGGTCAACGTTATCTTGCTCACGCTTTTGCTTGAATTTGCGATTGTTATTGATAATTACAAGGGCTACAACCCCCATAATCAGCACCATGGCAATAATACCACCCCAATGGTTGACTGTAGCTATCAAGAAACTCACAATAAATGCAGCTCCAGCTGTTATGAACCATCCGCCAATAACGGTAATTACACCTGTTATGCGATATACAGCCGTTTCACGTCCCCATGCGCGATCGGCCAATGAAGAACCCATGGCTACCATGAAAGCTACATAGGTAGTTGAAAGGGGTAATTGCAATGAAGTACCAACCACAATCAAGAAACCAGCCATAACAAGGTTGACAGCTGCACGCACTTGGTCAAAGGCTGCGCCCTCCTCAATAACCACGCCATCTTGGCTGAAGCGTGTGTTTATCCAGTTTGAAACACATTGAGGCACATGCTTTGAGATGGCATTTGTGGTGTTCATTACGGCACGTACTGTGCGACGCGCTAAACGTGATGATGAAAACACCTCTTCGCCCTCGTCTTGTCGTGAAAGGTTTACAGTTGTTTCAACCACCTTGTGTGCCTTCTTTGAGGTGCAAATAGCAATGGTCATTACTACACCCGCAGCTATCAAGAAAAGATGCTTAAAGGGCAAATGACTTTCGCCAGCTAACACGCTCATCATGTAATTGTTCGCATCTTGTCCCATCCCATTATTTGTGTAGTCAAGGAATGACTCTAAACCAGCTAAAGGCGTACCAATAAAGTTGACCAAGTCATTACCCGCAAAGGCCATAGCTAAGGCAAAGGTGCCAAAGAGTACCACGATACGGAAAATGTTAACCTTGCATAGGTGCAAAATCTCCATTAACACTGTAAATGAGCAAAAGCTTATGAGCAAAATATTTAAGCGGTTTTGGTCAATCCATTCAGGAGTCCACCCTATGGCTGTTAGCATGGGGCTTGTTCGTAAGCCGCTTACCAATAGAAAGAAAAAAATAGAGGTGATGCTTAAACCACCAAATATGGCGATGCTGTAACGTAAATGTTTTTTGTAATGAAAGGTGAAAACCAAACGCGCTATCCACATTACGATTAAACCAAAAACAAACGCGATGGCTACAGAAAGGAATATACCTATAATTACGCTAAGAGCCTTATCTGTGTTAATGAGTTGAGCATAGGTAAGTCCGTGGCTCAAAATTTTTGAAAAGGCTAAAGCCGTGCTACCACCTAACAAACCGAATACCATAGAAACGGTGGTAGATGTGGGCATACCCAAGGTATTAAAAATGTCGAGCAAAATGACATCGGTTGCCGCTACGCCCAAAAATATGCACATAACGTCGTCGAGCGAATAGTAGTGGGGGTTTAACACACCATGACGGGCTATGTCCATCATTCCGCTTGAGGTGCTTGCTCCGACAAATATACCGATAGCCGCAACAATTAAAATAGTACGAAACTTTGCAGCTTTTGCGCCCACAGCAGGGCTCAGAAAGTTTACCGCATCATTGGCTACACCAACTGATAGGTCAAACGTAGCCAATACAAAAAGGAATACTAAAATTCCAAGATAGAAAAAATCCATATAAAGTGGGTTCTAATGTTGTGCTGCAAAATTAGTATATGATTAGTTAACCTCAAAGTGTTTTGTTAAATTTCTGTGACATTTATTTCATTTTATCTCGTTTTACCGTTGCTATACAAAAGTAAAAAGCACGTTTAAAACAAGGCTAAAAATACTGTTTTAAACGTGCTTTATTGTTTGCATTAAACTTTTACTTTAACCGATGAAAGCAGATGCGACCCAATAGGTCAGTAGCGAACTAATATAAGCAAAAGCTGTGGTATAAGCGGCTGTAAACAAAGCCCATTTCCATCCTCCACTTTCATTTTTTATAGCCGTAATAGTAGCTATGCACGGAAAATAGAATAGAATAAATACCATGTAGGCAAGTGCAGACGGAGTGGTCATATTGGTTCTAAGTGCCTGCGATAGGCGCGTGTCGGTTGACGCTTCATCGCTATCAACATCCTCACCTGCATACATCACAGCCAATGTACTAACTACCAATTCTTTGGCTCCTATGCCAGATAATATGCCTACACTCATTTTCCAATCAAAGTGCATGGGCGACATAACTGGGGCTATAAACTGCCCTATTGACTCCAAATAAGATGTGGTAGGTTGTGCTACAGCTGCCTTTGATGGTTCTTCCTCGGTAACAGTAGAGGCAGAAACTGTTTCAGAGGGTTGTTGCGTACGGGGAGTTGACGTAGCTGGGGCGGTTTGTATGTTTTCTGCTGCTTCGGTATGTGGAAAGTAGCTTAAAGCCCAAATAATAAGCGAAAATACCAAGATGATGCCTCCCATCTTTTGTAGATATTGGCGTCCTTTTTCCCATGTATGCATCAATACAGACTTAGCGGTTGGCATACGATAAGGGGGTAACTCCATAACAAAAGGCAAATCCTCGCCACGCATTAAGAAACGGCTGAAAAGACGTGCCATTAATATGGCTGCTATAATGCCCAAGGCATATAAGCCCAACATAACCATGGCTCCATTATGCGGAAAGAACGCACTCACCAAAACCACGTATATAGGTATTCGAGCAGAACATGACATAAATGGTGTAATCAGCATGGTTATCAGTCGGCTCTTAGGATTTTCAATTGTGCGTGTTGCCATAATGGCTGGCACGTTACAGCCGAATCCCATTACCATAGGTATGAATGATTTTCCGTGCAAGCCCATGTGATGCATGAGTTTATCCATAATGAAAGCAGCTCGTGCCATGTAGCCCGAATCCTCTAACAGAGAGATAAACAAATACAATATCATAATGTTGGGCAAAAATACGATAACAGCTCCCACACCACTTATCGCGCCATCAACAATCATATCCTTTAATATACCATCAGGCATGGCATATTTTACAAAGTCAGATATTTGACCTACAATCCAATCAATCCAATCCATTGGGTATGCGCCCAATTGGAAGGTTATGAAGAAGATAAGGAATAGGACTACAAAGAATAAGGGGAAGCCCCAATAACGATTGGTTACGAAGGCATCAATCTTTTCAGTAAGTGTGCGTCCTTGTCGAGCCACATGAGGCTGATAAGTTTCTTTTAAAGCTCCTTGCACAAATCCGTATTTTGCATCGGTTATGGCATTATCGGGCGTATCGTGCAAATCTGCTTTAAGGCGTTGCGTCTCTTCATAACGAACGGCTACGAGTTCATCATGTTGGGGCAGGGTTTCAACCAAATGTTGTGCCTCAGAGTCACCTTCAAGAAACTTTATGGCTAAGTAACGTGTAGAGTATTTGCTACGTAAGTTTTGATTCTTTTGGAATATAATTTTCAGCCTATCAATACTTTGCTCTAATTCCTTGCCATGATTTACATGAATATGGCGCTCAAGCTGGGTATCGTACTGATTTTCGTAAACAGCAACAACGGTTTCAAACAAATCGCGAATACCTTTTCCTGTGCGCGATATGGTGGGAATCATGGGCACACCAAGCAAATGACCTAATTGCACATAGTCTAACTTGTCACCATTGTGTTGCAATTCGTCAAACATATTGAGTGCTACCACCATGCGTTGGTGCATATCGATTAGTTGAGTGGTGAGGTAAAGGTTACGCTCTAGGTTGGAGCTGTCCACTACATTAATAACAATATCAGGCGTTTCGTCAATTAAGTGTCGGCGCACGTAAAGTTCCTCAGGCGAGTAGGCTGATAGCGAATAGGTGCCAGGGAGGTCGACGATACGAAAATGGTAAACCTTATCTTCAAATCCATCTACGTCACCTTGTGTACATCCACTTGATATGCCACATGCTTCGCAATTTGTGCCACATGTGCTTGTTGGGCTTTGGTGGTATATTTCGATTTCGCCTTTGTCGTTACGTTTCACCTTGACTTTCATGTCGAGAAAGCCTTCTTTGGCATCAACCGTTACGCCACTATAATTACCCACATGTTCATGGCCTCCTGAAGCCACATTAAACAAGGATGTCTTACCGCAATTAGGGTTACCCACCAACGCCACATTAATAATGCGTCGCTTGTCGGCAGCCAAGCGTTTCATACGGTTGTCAAGTTGCATTTGCAACTCTTCATTTTCATCCTCGCCAGCCACAATACCCTTTAGATTTTCTTCGGGGTGTAGGCGCGCGTCATTTTGAGCTTCGCTTTCACTAATAACTTCAATAAGTTTAGCTTCTTCACGACGTAGCGAAATTTTATACCCCATAATTTCATATTCTATGGGGTCACGTAATGGGGCATTTAGAATAACCTTTACAGTTTTACCCTTAACAAAACCCATTTCAACAATGCGTTTGCGAAAACCGCCATGACCTGCGACTTTCACAATTACGCCTCTTTCGCCCGTGTTTAAGTCAGATAATTTCATATTTTTGTCTTCAAAAAAATCATTCTTTATTCAAGTTGCAAAGGTACTAATTATGCGTGGGTCTGCAATACCCTAAAATGGGTATTAACGTTAGCTTTCAAAGTATAGAAGTTGTCCGAACTTTTTTGACGAATATTAGATTTGAAGTTTTTAAGCTTCCTGCCATTCTGACTTTGACTTCATAAGTAAGTGTTCAACTAAAATAAAGAATAAAGCAATTGTAAAAATTGAATAGAAATCTTTGCTCCATTACACGCTTTTAGTTATCTTTGTAGACATAATACATTACATGATTCGGCAAATATGCTATGATAGAGTGCTTTTATGTGTAACACCATAGTTATGTTGCCAGCACAATTTTTTCAACCTTACTCAGAAATGTATAACTCATTTGACTTTTTGTTGGCTTACACGCCACAAAACGAGCCTATAATTTCTTATTTAAAGGATTGCTCCTTTTTAAACACCCTTTTTTTGGTTTGCTCTGAAGCTAATCAAGAGCAAGCCGAGTCATACGCGGATGACAAATGTAAATGCTTTGTTTCAAGCAATTTAACCAATAGCAAATTATTACGTCAAGTAGCACAGAAACTGAGCGCACCTTATACATTTATATACTTAAGCCACCATACGCTTACCCTGAACTACCATTGTGTGGAGCGTTTTATGCAGATAATGGGGTATATTCAGTCGGCCAAAGAAACACCACTCATGCTCTATTCTGACAGATACGATGATAAGGGGCTACACCCTGTTATTGACTATCAAGTGGGAGCCTTACGCGATGACTTTGACTTTGGCTCATTACTAATGTATAGCACAAAAGGTATTAAGGACTTTTTTGCAACTGAACATACTCTTCGCTATCAATATGCCACGTTATATGCTTTACGCTTGTTTGTCAGCGCACAAGGACATATAGAGCACATTCACGAACCTCTTTATACTGAGACAGAAACAGACAACCGCGCCTCGGGGGTGAAACAATTTGACTATGTAAACCCTTCAAATCGCGATGTCCAAATTGAGATGGAACGGGCTTGTACAGAACACTTAAAGCATATTAACGCATGGCTCGCCCCCCACGAGTATGACGAATTGCCTACTGACACTACACCATATCCAGTTGAAGCAAGTGTTATTATACCCGTTCGCAATAGGGTGCGAACTATTAAGGATGCTGTCAATAGCGCGTTGACTCAACAAACAGACTTCAGTTTTAACGTGATTGTGATTGACAACCATTCAACTGATGGCACGGGAGAGGCTGTAGCATCGCTTAACGCAAACCAACACGTTGTGCTGCTTCAGCCTGAACGTAATGATTTGGGCATTGGTGGTTGTTGGGATTATGCCATACGTTCTGCACATTGTGGACGTTATGCGGTACAGTTAGACTCTGACGACTTATACTCGTCGCCCAACACGCTGCAACGAATTGTTGACGAATTCAAAAAACAAAAGGCAGCTATGATTATTGGTAGCTATCGTATGGTTGACTTTGGTTTGCAAACTCTCCCTCCAGGACTGATAGCACACAAAGAATGGACGGCAGACAATGGACGTAATAATGCTTTACGCATTAATGGGTTGGGAGCGCCCCGAGCATTCCGTACCGACATTCTGCGCCAATTGGGCTTTCCCAACACAAGCTATGGCGAGGACTATGCATTAGGACTTACCATTTCACGTCGTTATCGTATAGGTCGTATTTTCGACGAAGTGTATTTGTGCCGCCGATGGGAAGGTAACTCTGATGCCGCGTTGAGTATTGACAAGCAAAACCGCAATAATGCTTACAAAGATTCGCTTCGTAGCTACGAATTGCAAGCACGCCAAGCTATGATAGCACAATGGAATCATGCTTTAAACAAAAGCGAGGTTGAAGCTTTTTTTGAACAGCAACTGTCTCATTGGAATGAGGCAAAACAACGTTACGACGACTTAAAATCGACCGTAGTAACAAAAGAATTGCCTATTGAAGATGCTACTTTGCGCGTTCAATTTAATCCTTCACGAATAGTGAGCACAGGAGCTAATATTGACAAAAAACATCTTAAAAAGCGAGCTTGCTTTCTTTGCGACAAAAACCGCCCCGTGCAACAAAATCAACTGCCCGTGTTAGGTAGCTTGCAATTTTTGGTAAACCCCTACCCTATTTTGCCTGAGCATTTTACCATCCCAACACGTCGACATGTGGCACAAAAGTTTAGCCACTTTGCAAATCTCATGGACCAAATAGCATGGAGTTTGCCTGGACTTTTTGTTTTCTACAATGGGGCACGTTGTGGTGCCTCGGCTCCTGATCATGCCCACTTGCAAGCTGGCATAAGGGGATTGCTGCCTATTGAAAAAGATTGGAAGTTTTATGAAAATAAAATGGAGAGGTTGTACCCCTCAACAAAGGAAGATGAAGCTGATTTAGAAGAGTTAGGTTACGATTCAAAAACGGGTGGTATTTTTCTCCTAAAGGGCTATGTATGTCCTGCATTTGTTATTCAAGGTCCTCCGTGCGAAAAGAGTCCCATATTGTTGAACAAACTCATGAGTGTATTGCCCGTAGAGAACAAACGCGAGGAACCAGATGTAAACATACTATCATGGAGACAAGAGGGAGGGCCAACAGCCTCTGATTATATCGTTACGATTGTTTTCGTTCGTAAAAAACATCGGCCAGACTGTTACTCTGCCGAGGGCAAAAACCAATGTTTGGTAAGTCCTGGAGCCATTGATATGGGTGGATTGCTGATTACACCTCGTAAAGAAGACTTTGATAAGCTCACGCCCAAATTGGCCGCTAACATTCTGCGCGAGGTTACTATTAGCGAGAGCGAAACAAATGCTATAGCTCGCAAACTGCATGGCCCTAAGCGCATCGTTGTTAACACAACCTCGTCAGCTAAACGCGAAGTAACCCTACTAAAATCATTAGCTGCACGTAATATCACCGTGGGCATTATGCACACACAAAAGGTGCATTTCATACTGAATGGTAATTATTTGGCTAAAGGTGAAACCGTTAGCGATGATCAGATAGCCGAATGCGTGGATGGTGCTATACAATGGCGAGGCAATATGTATAGCGAACTATGCTTCATACCTGAAGATGAGAACAAGGAGTCCTTCACACTTAAACATGTAACCATTGGCATAGGCTTTCATTGGGAACGCGAACAAGAACAAACCTTCAAGGGAATTTTGCGCCTGATTGTTGATGAAGAAAAACTGGTTGTTATCAATGAGCTACCAGTTGAAGCTTACCTTGAAAGTGTTATCTCATCTGAAATGAATGCCGCCTCATCATTAGGTTTGCTTAAAACGCATGCTGTAGTGTCACGCAGCTGGGTATATAGTCAAATGCTTCATCGAATGGAGGGCGAAGGCAGAGCAAGCGATTTCTTTAACTTTATACACCGTCCTGGCGAAGTAATAAAATGGCATGACCGGTCAGACCATACGCTTTATGATGTTTGTGCCGATGACCATTGCCAACGTTATCAAGGCATTACGCGTGCCACTTTGCCTCAGGTGAAACAGGCTGTGAATGAAACCGCAGGAGAAGTGCTAACATACGATGGGCATTTGTGCGATGCACGCTTTTCAAAATGTTGTGGTGGTGTAAGCGAACTTTATAGCAGTTGCTGGAATGACAACGATTACGACTATTTGCAAGCAGTTCGCGATGATACAGCTGGCCAAATTCCAGACCTAACGAATGAAGATAATGCCGAAAAATGGATACGTAGCACTCCGAGTGCATTTTGTAACACACACGATGTGCATTTGCTCTCACAAGTGCTGAACAACTATGATCAAGAAACGGCCGACTTTTATCGATGGAGAGTAGAACTCACTCAGCAACAAGTCCGCCACTTAATTGAACTGCGTACGGAACAAAACTTGGGCGATATCATTCAGCTTGAACCCGTTGAACGTGGTGTTAGTGGCCGACTGATACGTTTGCGTATAGTGGGGACGCAAGGTAGTTTGGTTGTTGGCAAAGAACTTGAAATACGCCGTTTACTCTCTGAGAGTCATCTTTATAGCTCAGCCTTTATTGTTGAGCGTCATGATGTTGACCCCACAACAGACATCCCCGCTCGCTTTCTACTTATAGGTGCAGGTTGGGGACACGGAGTAGGCCTCTGTCAAATAGGTGCTGCCGTTATGGCTGGAAAGGGTTATCCGTATACAAACATCTTGAAGCACTACTATAAAGGTGCTGAGATTGAACGCCTAACAAAGGAGAATGGATTTGAAAGCATTTAAGGAGTATACCTATTACAACACATCCCTAACAATCAATTTTTAGTACGTAACAGTTATTGAATCCACCCTCGTCTATAAGGCTTATAGCGCGAGAGTGGATTCATTTTAATACCCATAGCATGACAAGAATTGAAGAAGAAAAGGTGGTAGTAGAACAAATGATTCGACTATATTGTTATAAAAAAGAAGGTAATGAACATCTTTGCCCCCATTGTCAAGAGTTATTAAACTACGCTCACAATCGCCTTTCAAAATGTGTCTTTGGTAACGAAAAGGGCACATGTAAAAAATGTGCTATACATTGTTATAAGTCTGACATGAAGCAACAGATCAAAACAATAATGGCATGGGCAGGTCCACGTATGCTACTCTATCATCCCCTAAGTGCCATCAAGCATCTACTGCGCGAGATGTAAAAGAAGGTCATTTTATTGGGGGGACTATAGCTTTCTCTCCCCAAAACATGCTCATGGGCTGTTGAGTACCAACGGAGCTAAATCTTATGGCTCCAATAAAGAAAATCCGCTACACAGGGAGCACCCGTTGGTGTATGTGTAGCGGACAGATCAACCAAAATAACATTTATAAGTTTAGTCAAGTCACATTAGTTGGTTGAGAGCGTCTGTAATAAAATACAGACAAAATTTATTTTTTCAAACACTATTTTTTATATGCATCTTCGTGCACACCTGCCACAGCACGTCCACTTGGGTCATTTACATTCTTAAATGAAGCATCCCATGCCAAAGCTTCGGCTGTAGAACATGCCACACTTGGCACGCTGGGCACACTTCGAGCCGCACTCTCGCTGGGGAAATACTCCTCGAATATAGAACGATAATAATATTCCTCTTTATTCATAGGTGTATTTATGGGGAAACGCTCTGCAGCATGTGCCATCTGCTCATCGCTTACTTGTTCTGAAGTAATCTTTTTTAATGTATCAATCCATGAATATCCCACGCCATCTGAGAACTGTTCTTTCTGACGCCATGCTACGCTCTCGGGCAACATATCAGCAAATGCTTCACGAACTATCTTCTTTTCTATTGTGTTACCAGGACACATTTTGGCCTCGGGATTCAAGCGCATAGCCACGTCAAGGAATTCTTTATCAAGAAAAGGCACACGACCTTCGACACCCCAGGCTGATAAACTCTTGTTGGCACGTAGGCAGTCATACAAATAGAGTTTTGACAATTTACGTACCGTTTCCTCATGAAAAGCCTTTGCATTAGGTGCTTTATGAAAATACAAATAGCCACCAAATACCTCGTCAGCACCCTCACCCGAGAGTACCATTTTTATACCCATCGACTTGATAACACGCGCTAACAAATACATAGGAGTTGAAGCACGAACTGTTGTTACATCATAGGTTTCAATAAAATAGATTACATCACGCACAGCGTCTAATCCTTCTTGAATGGTGTAGTTAATTTCGTGATGTACCGTGCCTATATGGTCGGCCACTTCTTTGGCCTTGGCCAAGTCTGGAGCCCCCTTCAAGCCAACAGCAAATGAGTGAAGTTGTGGCCACCAAGCATCTTGCGTACTACCCGTTTCCACACGATGGGCTGCATACTTTTTAGCGATAGCTGATATTACCGAACTATCTAAACCACCTGACAACAACACGCCATAAGGCACATCACACATGAGTTGACGTTTTACGGCCGCTTCAAGCGCATCATGTACATCTTGTACCGAGGCTGAATTATCTTTTACGTTGTCGTATGACTCCCAGTCGCGCTTATACCATTTCACCATTTTACCTTCAGAACCTAAATAATAATGGCCGGGTAAGAATGGTTCATATTCATCGCAATATCCTTCAAGAGCCTTTAACTCTGATGCACAATAAACTTTGCCATCTTTGTCGTGACCTATATAAAGAGGTATGACACCTATGGGGTCACGTGCAATCAAAAAGTCATCCTTCTCTTCATCATATAGGGCAAAAGCAAATATGCCATTCAAGTCCTCTAAAAAATGAATACCCTTGTCGCGATATAAAGCTAAAATAACTTCACAGTCGGAACCCGTTTGAAAGTCATATTTGCCTGCATAACGTTTACGTATTTCTTGATGATTATAAATTTCACCATTTACCGCCAACACCTGTTTGTTGTCGGGCGCAAACAAAGGCTGCTTACCGCTTTGAGGGTCAACAATAGACAATCGCTCATGACACAAAATGGCATGCTTGCCACAATATATGCCACTCCAATCAGGCCCACGATGTCGTATCTTACGACTCATCTCGAGAGCCTTCTTGCGTAAGTCTGAACTTTGTTCCTTTATGTTGAATATTGATACTATACCACACATAATCTTTTCTGTTGTTTAGTTTCGCGTCTTAATAACTTATGTATGCCAAAAGCATTCGTTTGTTATCACAGTGCAAATATAGTAAGTATATTTGTAACATAATGCTATTATACAAAGTTTTTTTTAAGAAATAAGCTATTTTTACGCGACCCATCTTAATTTATGCAATCGAGTAGGAGGTAAACACTAATCATAGGTGTTTATCTCCTACTTTCATGTTT
>ERZ507072.274-NODE-274-length-39469-cov-7.729614_pt1 | contig 39469 bp, 29 predicted proteins | sample MGYA00512864_ERZ507072 | MGnify/ENA metagenome assembly ERZ507072 | reverse complement strand
CCATCGGCTCCAACGACCTGACCATGCTCATCATGGGCTGCGACCGCGACAACGATACGGTAGCACCGCTCTTCGATGAACGCAACCTGGCAGTCAAACGGGCTATCCGCCATCTCATTGCCGTAGCCCATAAGGACGGCAAGACCGTTTCCATCTGCGGCCAGGCACCGAGCGTCTATCCGGACTTCGCTGAATTCCTGGTCAAGAGCGGCATCGATTCCATCTCGGTCAACCCCGATGCCGTCGTATCGACACGGAAACACGTGGCACAAGTCGAACAGCGTATCCTCCTCGATTCGCTGACAGGCAAGGGCCGTGCTGATACAGAAGATTATACGTGGTAATAGCATATCCGATTTATGAGTAATAGAAAGGCGGTCCCAAAAGAAAAACAGACTTTTGGGCCGCCTTTTTCTCATACTAGGACCTTGTATTATACACTATTTGCATATTATACATCTTATATCGCGGGATGTTTTTATATATGTTATGATAATAAGTGAATAAGAGAACGCTTGCTATGTAGGGGGTGAAAAGACGCTATGTTATCGGAACGTCAGGAAACGATTTTACAGATTGTAAAGGAAAACAGTCCGATTACGGGCCAGCATATTGCCAACCGGCTCCACGTGACGCGGGCAGCCCTGCGCTCGGACCTGGCCATCCTGACCATGTTAGGGCTCATCGATGCGCGGCCGAAATTAGGCTACTTTTTTACGGGCAATAAAGAAAAAGACCTGCTCTCGCGGGCCATCACGGATATCACCATTGATTCCTGCCTGTCGCAGCCTGTGATCGTCGGTGAGCATACGAGTGCTTACGATGCGATCATCGCCATGTTTACGGAAGATGCGGGGACCGTCTTTGTCGGGACGGACAATATCCTGGCCGGCGTCGTATCGCGAAAGGATTTATTGAAAACGGCTATGGGCAGCAATGACCTGCGGGCCCTGCCGGTGCGCATGGTCATGACGCCAGTGAGCAAAGTGATCTATGCCCAGCCTGAGGAAAAGGCTATCGTCGCCGCTCAGCGCCTGATCGAATATGAAATCGACTGCCTGCCTGTCGTCGAGGTCGAAAGTACCGATGAAGACGACAAGAAGGAATTGAAGATCCTTGGCAGGATATCAAAAACGAACATAACCCGTCTCTTTGTAGAATGTGGGTTAGGGAGGAGATAACTGTGGAAAAACCGATTATTTATGCCTGCTCAGACTCGCTTGGTGAAACGGCTGAACGCGTCGCCCGGGCAGCAGCCAGCCAGTACGACAAGCAAGAATTCAACATCATCCGCGTACCGTACATCCGGTCGGAACAGCAAATCGAGGAGCTGGTCTGCAAGGCCGAAGCTCACAATGCCATGATCTGCTACACCATCATTTCGCCGACCCTGCGCCGGAAACTGTGGGAACTGACTAAGTCGGCCAACGTCACCGTCGTCGATATCATCGGCCCCATGCTGGCCGGCGTCGGCACCCTGACGGATACGGAACCGACTTTGAAGGCCGGCATGATCCATCAGCTCGACGAAGAATATTTCAAACGCGTCGAAGCTATCGAATTCGCCGTCAAATACGACGACGGCAAGAACCCCATGGGCTTCTTGAAGGCCGATATCGTCATCGTCGGCGTCTCGCGCACGTCGAAGACGCCCCTTTCCATGTACCTGGCCCATAAGCGCATCAAAGCGGCCAACCTGCCGCTGGTGCCGGAAGTCAGCCTGCCGCCGGAACTGTTCCAGATCCCGGCCCGCAAGATCGTCGGCCTCATCATCGACCCGTTCAAGCTGAATTTCATCCGTTCGGAACGGCTGCGCAGCATGGGGCTCGATGCCAACGCCAGCTACGCCAATATCGAACGCATCAATGAAGAACTGGAATATGCCCGCGGTGTCATGCGCCGCCTCCATTGTCCCATCATCGATGTGTCGTCCAAGGCTATCGAAGAAACGGCGAACCTGGTCATGGAAATCGTCAAACGCAATAAAGAACTGTATCCAGAATAAAATCAGCCAATGGCGGCGAGGGGGGCTTGTTGCATCATGGTTCTTACCATTATGCAAGGGCCCTTTTTGCGTCACTGCGTGAGGTTTGACATTACGACATCAAACTTCGGAAGGAGCACTATGAAAGATTCGACGACAGCCATTTTCACGTCCCTGTCGGCGGCCCTGGAGAGCCGGCATTTTTTGGCGACGCTGGGAATGGAAAAAGATGAAATGACGGCCTGGATACGCCGCAGCCGCCTGCGGTCCCTGGCCGATGAATTACAGCACTGCCGCGACGGGGAAGGGCGCTTTTCTTCGCCTGCTGTCGTCGCGGCGGCCAAACCCTATCTGGACTGCCTCCGGGACGAACCGGCCGGCGGCTGGCTGCGCTGCTGCCATCAGCGCGTCCTGGCCCGCCTCTTTCCCGGTTCCTGCCAGGGCCCGGAGGCCATGGCCCTGACAGGGCGCGGCAGTCATGGCGACATCTACCGGCGGGGCTGCCTGATCCTCATGCAGGTCCTGTGCGGCCTCTACCGCTATGAACGCCAGGTCCTGCCCTTCGACCCCAAGCGGGACATGCCCCTGGTATCGGTCCAGGAAATCATGGCCCACGGCTACACCAAGGAATACCTGCGCCTGCGTACACTGGCTGCCGACGATTATATTTATGAATTCATGCGCATCGGCGTCGACATTACGCCTTTCAATACGCTGGGCCACGTCGGCGGCGTCCACTACGTCGCCGTTTACGCAGCTCGCCAGCTGGCGCGGAACGGCATCCCCGTCGACGTCGCCCTCATTTCCGGCGCCGCTGCCTGCCATGATATCGGCAAGTACGGCTGCAAGAAGAATGAAGAGAAGCGGGTCCCTTATTTACATTATTATTATACGGGCATGTGCTGCCGCCGCCTGGGCCTGCCGGGTATCGGCCACATCGCGGCTAACCATTCCGTCTGGGACCTGGAACTGGAAAACCTGTCCGTCGAATCGCTGTTGCTCATTTATGCCGATTTCCGCGTCAAGAGCAGCCGCGATGCCCAGGGAAGGGAAATCGTCCATTTCTATTCCCTGGCCCAGGCCTTCGACGTCATCCTGGGGAAGCTGGATAATGTCGACGACGCCAAGCGCCAGCGCTATCAGAAAGTCTATGCTAAATTGGCGGACTTTGAAGATTTCATGAAAGAACACGGCGCCGTCACCGAACTGCCTGCCGACTTCGCCTGGGAACCGGCCGACCCGCCGCAGCCCATCCATCGGGAAAAAGTCCTCCTCGAAGGCAATGACGTCATTGCCCAGCTCAAATATGCCGCCATCGACCACAACATCCGCCTCATGAGCATCTTCCGTGATGAAAGCGATTTTGGCAACCTCATCGAAGCGGCCCGCAGCGAGCGGCAGTGGAAGAATGTCCGCACGTATATCGGCATCTTCGAGGAATATTCGACGTACATGACGGAGCATCAGAAGCTCATGACCCTGAAGTTCCTCTACGAGCTCTTGTCCCACCGCGAAGGCGACATCCGCCTGCAGGCGGCAGCCCTCATGGGACGCATCATCGCCAATTTCAACGATACGTATACCAAGGAACTGCCCGAAGGCGTCTCCCTGCCGGCCAAGGCCGTGACCAACCTGTCCCTGTTCACGACCTACCTGGACCGCATCATCTGCCCGGATATCCGCTTCACCGAGCAGCACAAGCTGTGGATCGGCTACTGCCTGAGCACCTTTGTATCGGCCGTCCTGCACCGCTGTGCCCGGTCCCAGCGTCCCCGCTATACGGCCGTCATGGGGCCGTATTATGAACGGCGCAATTACAGTGAAGAAGAGTATATCATCCTCTTGAAGGTCCTGGCCGACATGGACCGGGACTATCTGGACGAAGCCTTTATGGCCGCCGCCGGCCCCTTCATAGAAAGGGCCAAGCAGAGTGAATCCTTCAACCTGCGCGTGGCCGCCCTGAACTGCGCCCGCCACGTCTTTGCCGACTATACGGATGACTTGTACTATAAGGACCTGCTCAAGGTCATGAACCTGCCTGAAGGGCGGGACGCCTTCTTTGAACGGGAAGGCAACCTCTTCCTGGCCGACCTCAAGATGGGGACCCATTGGGTCGTCAAAGTGGCCAACCTGGAACTCATGCTGCGCTACATCGACGGCCAGAGCGATGCCGGCAGCGTCATGCATCTCGGGACCCATCTGACCAATCTGCTCAAGGTCAGCGAATCCATCTTCGTCCGCCGCGCCGCCGGCAACAGCCTGCTCAAGATTGCCTCGAACATGACTTATGCCCAGCGCAACGAACTGACGGTCGAACTGTTCAACGGCCTGGAAATCGGCGACCCGCAGATTTCTAAATACGTGCCGGAATTTTTGGGCAAGATGATCCTCAAGCTGCCGCCGCGGGAGTTCGACGAATTCGTCAAGACCATCGAAGGCCAGCTGCTGACGGTCAACATCCCCTTGGCAGCGTCCATGGTCCAGACAGTGGGCATCATTTTGGAACAATTCGACGAATTTGCCAAAGAGTTCTCAGAAGACCCGGCGGTCAACGAAAAGCGCCAGCGCCGCCTGCTGTACATCATGATCAAGGCCTATGCCCATTACAATAAGGAACTGAGCCGCGACGCCTTTCGCGATTTAGGGAAATTCATCTTCCACAGCCCGCTCATGCCGGACGAACGGAAAGATTTCCTCTTCAGCCACTGCTATAAGAAACTCCTGGTCCTCCTCGATGAGAACAGCGAAGAAAACCTGGATTTCTACAGTAATTCGGCCGTGCTCAACCATATTTACCGCTACATCAGCCAGCACGAATTCGCCAGAGGGCCCTTTACCTTTGAAACAGGCCGCAAGCCCTGCTTCTATCCGGGGACCTTCGACCCCTTCAGCCTGGGCCACAAGGCCGTGGCCTGCAAGATACGCGACCTGGGCTTCGACATTTACCTGGCCCTCGATGAATTTTCCTGGTCCAAGCACACCCAGCCGCGGCTCATGCGCCGCAAGATCATGAACATATCCGTCGCCGATGAAGAGAACATGTATCCCTTCCCGGACGATATCCCCATCAACATCGCCAATCCGGCGGACATCAAGAAGCTCAAGGACATCTTTGCCGGCCGGGACCTGTACATCGCCGTCGGCACGGACGTCATCGAAAATGCGTCGGCTTACCGGGCCGTACCGACGCCGGATTCGATCCATACGGTCAACCATATCGCCTTCGCCAGGGAGACGCGGGAAAATGCCGAACCGGACCAGCATGAAAAGACCTACGGCATCCAGGCCAAGGTCATCCGCCTGACGCTGGACAAGTTCTACGAAGACATCAGCTCGACGAAGATACGCGAGAACATCGACCTTAACCGGGATATTTCCAACCTCATCGACGCCGTGGCACAGAACTTCATTTACGATAACAACCTTTACCTGCGCGAACCGGCGTACAAGCACGTCCTGGAAGCTCGGGAAATCGGCATCGGCTCTTTCAAGCCGCGCGGCGCCGAAAGCCTGTGGCCCATCTGCAGCGCCCTCTGGGATAAAGGCTACCATACGGAGACCGTCGACAGCTACGTCGAAAAGGACTATGTCTGGACGCTGTACATCGACGACGCCAGCCAGGAGCGCAAGATGATCGCTTACGCCGCCGTCCACCGCGTGGGCTCCCGCGATTTGCTGCGCGAGTTCCACGACTCGGCCATTGCCTCGCACATCCGCGATGCCGCTGACGGAGGCATTGCCTGCATCGGCTTTCTCTATGCCGACGACATGGCCGGCATTGCCAATGTCAGCCAGATCATCATTACGGAAATCCTGACAGAGCTCATTGCCCGCGACTACGCCTACGCCGTCTACCATCCCGTCGATCCGGCCGGCTGCGAGCAGCCCGTCATCGACGCATTGCGCCGCCAGGGGTTCGTCAACATTGCGCCGCCGGAAGAGACGCCGATTTATGCAGTCAACATGAAATCGCCCATCGTCATTTTCCGCGACGTCGAAACGACCATCAAGAACCCCTTCAACAAGAATCCCCGCGTCCGCCGGGCCATCTACGAGGCCCACAACAATCTGTTGTCGGTCATGAACCACATTTATCCGGGCCAGCTCATCCTGTCTTTCAACATGAGTGCCTTTTATAATAAGATCATCAAGAAAGTCGCTGAAATCAACGGCGTTTCCATCGTCGAAGACAAGAAGAAGCGCCGCGGCCCGTACATGACCGTTCCCTTTGGCAAGGCCCTGAGCGATGTCCTCGTACCCAACACGGTGACCAAGGGCCTGCACATCGACAAGTATTTCGACCGCACGGTCAAGTCTTTTACCATCGCCGAATGTCAGCACTATTCGTCCGTCGACAATCAGGTCAAGACCATCAAGTCCTTCGACAGGCCGGTCATCCTCATCGACGACCTCCTGCACAAAGGCCACCGCATGCGCATGCTGACGCCCTACCTGGAACAGAACGGCGTCGAAATCAAGGAAGTCCTGGTCGGCGTCATGACCGGTCAGGCCATGGACATGATGGAAGAAAAGGACATCCGCGCCGAGAGCGCTTATTTCCTGCCCAGCCTGGAAGTCTGGCTCAACGAAAGGGACTGCTATCCCTTCATCGGCGGCGACAGCCTGGACAATGCCCATAACTACAGCGGCTACGGCCGCAATCCGTCGATCAACCTGGTCCTGCCCTATGTCAAGCCGGCTTTCATCGGCAAGGGCAACAGCGACGCCGACTACTTATACTCCCTGACGTGTCTGCAAAATGCCGCATCTATCATGGAGACATTGCAGGACGTCTACCAGGAAACCTTTGAAAAACGCCTGACCCTGAAGCGGCTCGGCGAAGTCATTACCTACCCGCGCATCCCCGATATCGACGTCGGCGTCAAGTTCGATGAGAACATGGACCCGACGCGCTTCATCAAGAACGATATCGAACGGCTCATCCGCCTGCGCTGGGGGGAAGGAGATGGAGAACTTGAATAAATGGATACATGATCTGCCCGGAGAAATCGGAGCCTCTGCCATGCCCCTCGACAGGGCACCGCAGCTGGCCGGGAAGGCCCGCGTCCATATCGTCGCCTTGGGCGATGTGGGCACGACCATGCTCATCGGCCTGCTCCTGGCCGGCCAGGACGTCATCGGTTCTGTCGGCATGTGCGATATCAACGAGAAGAACCTGGCCCGCCTGGAAATGGAGATGAACCAGATACGCTACCCCTTTGCCGGACTGGATGGCTGTGACGACCCGGTCCTGCCGGCCGTGACCATCGTCCCGGAAAAAGACGTCTTCGACTGCGATGTCTTCATTTTCTGTGCCAGCAAGGGCGTACCGCCTGTCGGCGCCGGCGGCGACGTGCGCATGGCCCAGCTCGAAGCCAACCGCAGTCTCGTCGCCCATTATGCGGCCCTGGCCCGCCAGGCCGGCTTCGGCGGCCAGGTCTGCATCGTATCGGATCCGGTCGACCCCTTGTGCCGCGCCTTTTTGACCGCTTCCGGTCTCCATCCGTCGCAGATCCAGGGCTACGGCCTGGGCGTCATGCATGCCCGGGCCTGCTACTATGCGAAAAAGGATCCGCGCTTCGCCCATTATCTGCAAGAAGGCCGCGCCTTTGGACCCCACGGGGTAGACCTGGTCATCGCCGACCGCCTCGACGGCTATGACGACGCGCTGTCCAGGGAACTGACGGACCTCGTCGTCCATGCCAACGTCGCCGTCCGCGACCTGGGCTACAAGCCCTACATCGCCCCGGCCCTGTCGTCGGCGGCCTTGTCGATCATCCTGACCCTGCGCGGCCAGTGGCATTACGGGTCGGTCTACCTCGGCGATACATCGAAAGGCGCTTTCTTCGGCGTCAAGAACCGCGTCGCCGGCGGCTGCGTGACCTATGAAGACGTCTGTGCCTGCCCGGCCTTCTATGCGCGCTGGAAACGGGCTTATACGGCACTGAGCCGCCTCGTATAGGAAGGGGGCCTTGCCATGTTGTTGGTCGTCAAGGTCGGCTGGGAGGAAGCGGGCCACACGGAACGAATCCGGCGCGTCCTCGACCGGGCCCTGGCCGGGTGGACGTATACCGTCATCAAACGGGAAAAGGCCTTTTTGCGCTGGTGCGTCCGCACGCCGGCGGAAAAAGAGGGGACAGCCGTCCTCTTTGCCGTCGCCCTGCCCAGGGCCGGCGTCAGCCTGTCCTATGTCCACCTCGTATCCTGCCTGGTCCGCCACCGTCACTGCCTGGCCGGCTGCCGCGGTGCCGTCCTCGTCGACGGGCAGGGGGAATTTTTTACAAAAAAAATAGGCCGGGAGCTGATTTTCTTTGCCAATCAGGCCGGCTGTATCTTTCCCGGGAAGCCTCTCGTCGAGGCTACGGGCTCTCTCTATAATTTTAATACCCAGGCCAAGATCCAGGGCCTCTCTAATGAAGAGGCCTATGCCGTCAGTGCCGGCCACCTGGTCAACAAGCTGCTGTCCTTCGTTCGCCCGTCCGGGTCAGGGAAGGTCAAAGATATCGTCGTCATCCACGCCAGCAGCCGCCGCACGTCGAATACGCTCCTCCTCTGGGAGATGGTCCGCTGCCATCTGCAGGGGAAGGCGAAGGTCACGGAGATTTCCCTGCGCAACGGCAGCGTCGTCGACTGCCGGGGCTGCAGCTACGAAACGTGCCTCCACTTCGGCGAAAAAGGGGACTGCTTCTACGGCGGCGTCATGGTCGAAAAAGTCTATCCCGCTGTGCGCCAGGGCGACGTCATCGTCCTGGTCTGCCCGAACTACAACGACGCCGTCAGCGCCAACATCACGGCCTTCTTCAACAGGCTGACAGCCCTGTTCCGCAAGGAAGAGGCGGCCTTTGCCAATAAGGAAGTTTACGCCCTGGTCGTCTCCGGCTACAGCGGCGGCGACATCGTGGCCGAACAGATACTGGACGCCATGAACTGCAACAAGAACTTCATCCTGCCGCCGTACTTCGCCCTCATCGAAACGGCCAACGACCCCAAGAGCATCCTCCGGAACGCCGGCATCGAAGACCGGGCGGCCCGCCTGGCAAAATACATATGCATGTAGGGGCTCGCACGTGGCGAGCCCGCTCCAGGATATGTGCGATTCCCCGTTCATTTCGTTGGGGAAATCACACAAATTCCCAACGGGTCGCCCACGTGGCGCCCCCTACGAGCTACGAACCACGAAAAAAGGGACTGTCGCATGAAGGTTTATTCTATCATGCGAGGTCCCTTTCTCTTTGTAGTTTGTAGTACGGAGTTTGTAGTTTGCAGATGACAGCTTTAAATTTTTAAACATTCACTGCAAACTAAAAACTACAAACTTTAAACTAAAAAAGAGGCTGTCTTAATGTGACAGCCTCTTTTTTATCATCCTTAAACATCACGCTGGACTTTACCGGAACGAAGGCAACGAGTGCAAACATTAACTCGTTTTACTTCGCCGTCGACGACAGCGCGGACACGCTGGATATTCGGTTTCCAGGTTTTTTTCGTTTTCAAGTGGGAATGGCTGACATTCATGCCGCTCATTGTTCCTTTACCACAGATTTCGCAAAAGTTTGCCATTGGTTACACCTCCCTGCACCATCACAGTACAACATATAAATCTTATCACAGATTATTAGGCAAAGCAAGTTTTATTTTTTAAAAAAGCCTACGAAATATGATACAATAAAAACGAATATTTGACAAGGAGTTTTTGGTATGAATTTTTCCATTCGCGATTTAAAAGGCATCGGACCGCGCAAAGAAGCCCTGTTTGCCCGGCTCCATCTGACGACGGTGTCCGATTTATTACAATATATGCCCCGCGATTATGAAGACCGCAGCCACATCTGGCCCATCGGCCAGGCGCCGTGCGGGACGGGGAAAGCCGTCCTGGTCTGCGGGACCGTGGCCTCTGTCCAGGAAATGCGGCCCCGCCGGGGCCTCTCCATCTTGAAGGTCATGGTCAGCGACGGCACGGGGGCGGCCGAACTGGTCTGGTTCAATCAGGCCTTCAAGAAACGCCAGTTCCATGTCGGCCTGACCCTGACGGCTTTCGGCAAGATGGAATGGGCTTACGGCCGCCGCCAGATGAATACGCCCGATACGGAAGAAGGGCGGGCTGGCGGCGATGGCTTCGTCCCCGTCTACGGCCTGACCGACGGCCTGCGCCAGCAGGATATCCGCAAGGCCGTGCGCCAGGCCCTGGACCTGGCCAGGGAACATCCGGACATCCTGCCCGGCTGGGACGGCTGCCGTCAGTCGCCTTTTGCCGCCATGTCGACGCTCGAAGCCTATGAGCAGATACATTTCCCTGATTCTATGGAGAAACGGGAACAGGCCCGGCGCCAGCTGGCCTTTGAAGAGCTCTTCGACATGCAGCTCGGCCTGCTCCTGCGCCGGCGCCATGAAGGCAAGCGCCAGGGCATCAAATGCGGCCCTAACGGCCATCTGCTCAAGGCCTTCTATGACCACCTGCCCTTTACCCTGACGAAAGGCCAGACCCAGGCCTTCCTCGATATCCAGGCCGATATGGAGAGCGAAGTGCCCATGCAGCGTCTGGTCCAGGGCGATGTTGGCTCCGGCAAGACCGTCGTCGCCGCCCTGGCCCTGGCCAAGATCGTAGAGAACGGCTATCAAGGGGCCCTCATGGCGCCGACGGGCATCCTGGCGGCTCAGCACTATGAAGAATTCTGCCGCCTCTTTCAGGGCCTGGACGTCCGCATCGCCTTGCTGACGGGCAGGACGACGGCTAAGGAACGGCAGCAGCTCCTGGAAGAACTGGCCCAGGGGCGCATCGACATCCTCATCGGGACTCACGCCCTGATACAGGACGACGTGGCCTTCCGCTGCCTGGGCCTGGTCGTCACGGACGAACAGCACCGCTTCGGCGTCCGCCAGCGGTCGGCGCTGGAACAAAAGGGGAAGGAGCCACATGCCCTGTTCATGACGGCCACGCCCATTCCCCGGACGCTGACCTTGTCCCTCTACGGCGACCTCGACGTGTCGTCCATCCGCGAGCTGCCGCCAGGGCGGAAACGGGTCAAGACCTATGCCGTCGGCGAAGCCCTGCGCCGGCGGGTCTATATCTTCATGGACAAGCTCATGGCCCAGGGCCAGCAGTGCTACGTCGTCTGTCCCCTCGTCGAGGCCTCGGAAAGCGTCGATTTGCAGGCGGCGACGGACCTCTACGAAGAACTGCGGTCCCGCGTCTTCAAAAAGCGCACGTGCGGCCTCGTCCACGGCCGTATGGCCGGCAAAGAGAAAGAAGCCGTCATGGAGGCCTTTCAGAAAGGGGATATCCAGCTCCTGGTCGCGACGAGCGTCATCGAAGTCGGCGTCAACGTCCCCAATGCGACGGTCATGTTCATCGACGGCGCCGAACGCTTCGGCCTGGCCCAGCTCCACCAGCTGCGGGGCCGCGTCGGCCGCGGCGATCTGCAGGCCTATTGCATCCTCATGGCCAAAGGCGGCAGCGATGAGACGCGGCAGCGCCTGAAATGGATGGAACAGATACACGACGGCTTCACGCTGGCTGAAAAAGACCTGCTCCTGCGCGGTTCGGGACAGCTCTTCGGCTATATGCAGCATGGCCTGCCCGATTTGAAAGCTGCCGATATTATAAACGACGTACCTCTCCTGGCGGCGGCCCGCGATGCGGCCCGGCAATGGTGGCTGGGCCACGAAGACCTGGGGAAAGCAGAAGCGGCATTAAAGAGACGCTTTGGCCATACTTTTGCCGGCCTTTTAAATAACTGATAGAAATTTGCTGTAATATATGTACATAAGAGCTGATTTCAGTTATAATAGGGGATAAGCTATTTAGGGGTATTTCCCCTTAGTTTCTTATATTTTTCAAAACAGAGGTGCAAATATGAGATCTGATAAATTTGGTATGAGAGGTTTGACATTTGATGACGTTCTCCTGGTTCCGGCAAAATCGGACGTACTCCCGAAGGAAGTCGACGTTTCGACGAACCTGACGCGCGATATCAAACTGAATATTCCTATTATGAGCTCTGGTATGGATACCGTTACAGAAGCTCCTATGGCTATTGCCGTAGCCCGCGAAGGCGGCATCGGCGTTATTCATAAGAACATGTCCATTGCCGCCCAGGCGCGGGAAGTCGACAAAGTAAAGCGGTCGGAACACGGCATCATCATCGACCCGATTTTCCTTCATCCCGATAATCTCCTGGCCGATGCCAATGAATTAATGGGCAAATACCGCATCTCCGGCGTACCTATCACGGTCGACGGCAAACTCGTCGGCATCATCACCAACCGCGATATACGCTTTGAAGAAGACATGAGCCGCCGCATCGGTGACATCATGACCAAAGAAAACCTGATCACTGCTCCTGTCGGCACGTCCCTGGCAGAAGCCAAAGAAATTCTCCGCAAGCACCGCATTGAAAAATTACCCCTTGTCGATAAAGAAGGCAACCTCCAGGGCCTCATCACCATCAAGGATATCGAAAAGGCTACAAAATACCCGAATTCTGCCAAAGATGGCAACGGCCGTCTCCTGGTCGCTGCTGCTGTCGGCGTAACCCATGACATGACCGACCGTCTCGACGCTCTCGTCGCTGCCAAAGTCGACGTCGTCGTCATCGATACGGCTCACGGCCATTCCCTGGGCGTCCTCAATACGCTGAAAGAAATCAAGAAGATGTACCCGCATCTCCCGGTCATCGCCGGCAACGTCGCTACGGGTGCCGCTACGGAAGCCCTCATCGAATGCGGCGTCGACGCCGTCAAAGTCGGCATCGGCCCTGGCTCCATCTGCACGACCCGTATCGTCGCTGGTATCGGCGTACCGCAGATCACGGCCGTCTATGAATGTGCTAAAGTCGCTCAGCGCTATGGTATCCCCATCATCGCCGACGGCGGCATCAAATATTCCGGTGATATGGCCAAAGCCATCGCTGCCGGCGGCAACGTCGTCATGATGGGCAACCTCCTGGCCGGCACGGAAGAAAGCCCGGGCGAAACGGTCATCTATCAGGGCCGCAGCTACAAAGAATACCGCGGCATGGGTTCCCTGGCCGCTATGGAATGTGGCAGTAAGGACCGTTACTTCCAGGAAGATGCCAAGAAGCTCGTCCCCGAAGGCATCGAAGGCCGTGTACCGTACAAAGGACCGGCAGCTGACACGATTTACCAGATGGTCGGCGGTCTCCGCGCATCCATGGGCTACTGTGGCTGCCACAACATTAAAGAAATGATTGAAAATACGCAGTTCATCCAGATCACCGCAGCCGGTCTTCGTGAAAGCCATCCTCACGATGTCAACATCACGAAAGAAGCTCCGAACTACAGCGTAAACTAAGCAGGGCGGAGGGATACGTTGATTAGTACAATCGATATCTTGTCCATCCCCATATGGAACGTCACTATGGAAGAAGCCCGGAACCTGGCCTTTAAGTGCATCGACGAAGGCCGGGCCGCTTCCATTGCGACGGCCAATGCAGAAATGGTCATGCGGGCCCAGACGGACCGCGAACTGGCCCATATCCTCCAGCATGCCGACCTGGTAGTTCCCGATGGGGCCGGCGTCCTGTGGGCTGCAGAACAGCAGGGCAAGAAATTTAAAGAACGCGTGACAGGTGTCGATTTGGCGTGCAGTCTGCTCCAAGAAGCAGCCGCACGCCAAACGGCTGTCTACCTCTTTGGCGGTGCCCCGGGCATTGCCGAACAGGCTGCGGCCAATGTGCAGCAGCAACTGGGGTCCCTGAACATCGTCGGGACTCATTCGGGATTCTTTTCGGCTGACGAAGAACAGGGTATCATTGAAGATATCCGCAGCAAGGGGACGCGCATCCTCTTGGTCGCCCTCGGCGTGCCGAAACAGGAAAAATGGATATCTGAGCATCTCTACGAACTCGGCCCCTGCGTCTGTATGGGCGTCGGCGGGACCTTCGACGTCCTGGCTGGCAAAGCCGGCCGGGCTCCGAAATGGATGCAGGACAACCGCCTGGAATGGCTCTATCGCCTGTTGAAGGAGCCGACGCGGTTCAAACGCATGCTGGCGCTGCCGAAATTCGTCGCGGCTGTCAAGCTGGGCGGCCGGCCTAAGTGATGAGGTGATGAGTTGAAAAGTGATGTCTTGAACAAACCTTATATCGTAGAAGACGGATACCCCTTCATTATCGTGCCTCTGTTACTGGCTGTGGCAGCAGGCTATTTCATCAATGCCTACGCCGTGGTTCCGCTGCTGCTGCTGGCTGCGTATTTCACCTATTTCTTCCGCAACCCCAGCCGGACCATGCCGACAGACGACCATCTCCTGGTGTCGCCGGCTGACGGGACTGTCGTCGGCGTCGAAGAAGTGGAAGAAGATGCCTATCTCAACCAGAAGTGCCGGAAAATCATCATTTTCCTGTCCATCTTCGATGCCCATGTCAACCGGGCACCGCTGCCGGGGACCATTGATTTCCAGCAGTATACGTGCGGCCGCTTCCGTCCGGCTTATAAAGAAGGCGTCGGCTATGAAAATGAACGCTATTCCATCGGCATCCATTCAGCCCATACGGATATCCTGGTCACCATCATTGCCGGCATCCTGGCGCGGCGCATCGTCTCCTGGGTCACCTTGGGCGATGAACTGCAGCACGGCCAGCTCTACGGCATGATCAAATTCGGGTCGTGTGCAGAAATCTATGTCCGCGACAATGTGGAAATCACCGTCAAGAAGGGCCAGAAGGTCCGTGCTGGTAAATCCGTCATAGGGAGGATAGTTTAATGAAAAATGTAATACCATGTTTGTTTACGTCAGGAAACCTCAGCTTCGGGGTCCTGAGTATGATTATGACCCTCCACGGGCTCTATACCTGGGCCGGTGTCTGCATCCTGCTGGCCATGGTCTGCGACGCCTGCGACGGCCGCTCGGCCCGCGCCCTTGGTGTCGCCGGTGATTTCGGCAAGGAACTCGACTCCTTATCCGACGTCGTATCCTTTGGGGCCGCTTCGGCTTTCCTGATCTATTCTTATTCACTCCAGTCCCTGGGCTGGATCGGCGCCATCCCGGCCATCATCTACGCCGCTCTCGGCGGTATCCGCCTGGCCCGGTTCAACCTCAACACCGGCGTCATCCACGGCTATTTCCAGGGGATGCCGATTCCTAATGGCGGCTGCCTCATTGCGACGTACGTCATTTCCGGCGCCGTCCTGCCGGCATGGCTGCTGGCCATCTTCGTCGTCCTCCTGGGCTACCATCTGGTCAGCAAGGTCCATAACCCCGATTTCAAAGGGGCCAGCCCGGACGTGCTCCACAAATCGGCCCTGGCCATTTCCCTCATCTTCGGCGTTCTGGTCCTGGTCTTCGTCGACTTCCATCTGATCATCACCATGCCTTTCTTACTGTATATCGTCTTCGGGTTAGTCAATACGGCCATGAACGTCGCAGCTGCTCGCTAAGTCTTTAGGGAGAGTCGCATATGGAACACATCTTGGATATCATCATGATACCCATACAGGTCATCATCGTTTTTTATTCCCTCTATTATTTCATCCTCGCCTGCTTCGGCCTCATGAAGCGGCGGGAACGCATTACGGTAGCGCCTAAGAATACCTTCGCTGCCGTTATTTGCGCGCATAATGAAGAAAAAGTCGTCTGGCAGCTCATCGACAATCTGAAACAGCTCCACTATCCGAAGGATATGTACGACATCTACGTCGTCGCCGACAACTGCACGGACCATACGGCCGACATCTGCCGCGAGCACGGGGCCATCGTCAAGGTGCGGACCAACAAGGAACAGGTCGGCAAGGGCTATGCCCTGGACTGGATGTTCTCGCAGATGCTGGCCCAGGAGAAGCAGTATGACGCCTTCGTCGTCTTCGATGCGGACAACCTGGTCCATCCGGAATTCCTGCGGGAAATGAACAACCACCTCTGCAAGGGGGAAAAGGTCATCCAGGGCTATATGGATTCCAAGAATCCGACGGACTCGTGGATTGCCGGCACCTTTTCCATCGCCTTCTGGCTCATCAACCACATGTGGCACCTGGCCAAGTACAACATCGGCTTGTCTACGGCCCTGGGCGGCACGGGCATGTGCATCGCCACGGAAATCGTCCGCAAGTACGGCTGGGGCTGTGACTGCCTGACGGAAGACATGGAATTTTCCATGAAAGTCCTCCTCGAAGGCGTCCGCACCTGCTGGGCCCATGATGCCATCATTTACGACGAAAAGGTCGTCGGCTTCATGCAGTCCTGCCGCCAGCGCAAGCGTTGGGCCCAGGGCCAGTGTGACTGCGGCGAACGCTTCATTCCCAAGCTCTTCGCCCGGGGTATCAAGACCGGCAACATCCGCATGCTCGACGGCATCGTCACCTTGTCCCAGCCATTTTTCATGATGGCTTCGACCATTTACGCCGTCCTGGCTTCGATTAATTCGTACCTGCCCTTCTATACGAATATCCTCAATGCCATCGTGCCCGTCCAGATTTGGACCATCATCGGCGTCGGCCAGTACCTCATTCCGGTCATCGTCCTCTTGCAGATCAAGGTGCCGCCGAAATCATGGGCATACCTCATTATTTATCCGATTTTCATGTACAGCTGGATCCCTGTCAACTTCCTCGGTTTCAAAGACCGGCACAAGATGAAATGGAGCCACACCCTGCACACGCGGGCCCTGTCTTATGAAAGCGCGGCCTTATTGCGTAAAGAAAATAAGAAGTAAGGAGATAGACTATGCATATTTTGTTGACCAATGATGACGGATTGAAAGCGCCGGGTCTTCAGACGCTAAAACGGGAACTGGCATCTCATGACTGCCGCCTGACTGTCGTTGCGCCCAATGGCCAGCGCAGTGCGGCGTCTCATTCCATGACCATCAACAAGGCCCTCTACTGCCGCGACGAATCGACGGTACAGGGAATCCGGGAAATCGCCGTATCCGGTACGCCTGTGGACTGCGTCAAGATGGCTATGGAATATTTCCTCAAAGAAGATAAACCGGACCTCATCATTTCCGGCATCAACGACGGCTATAACCTGGGCAGCGACGTCCTCTATTCCGGGACCGTGTCGGCGGCCATGGAAGGGCCGTATTACGGCCTGCCGGCCTTTGCCGTATCCATGCTGGGCATGACCGATGAACGCTGCGCTCAGACGGCCCACCTCGTCTGGGACCTGGTCCAGAAGCTCGTCGTCAAAGGCCGCTTCCCGGGCATCGCCAACATCAACGTGCCGCCAGAAGGGGCTGTCAGCCTGGACAACGTCCGCGTCGTGCCCCAGACGGTCCAGATTTACCACAATGTCATCGCTGAGAAACGCGACCTCGACGGCAGCGTCTGCTATCGTATCGTCGGCGATATCGACATGACGACGGCTCCCGACGACAGCGATGTCGCCTGCATCCGCCAGGGTCATATCGCCCTGACGCCGCTCAAATGGCAGCAGACGGCCGACCGGGTCATGGACCACTTAAAAGGATGTCTGTCACTATGACTGATGAAGAACTCATAGAAAAAGCGAAAGCCTACCGCGCTCATTCGTACAGCCCGTATTCTCATTTTCCCGTCGGCGCCGCCGTCCTGGCCGCGTCGGGGAAGGTCTATGGCGGCTGCAATATCGAGAATTCCAGTTATCCCCTGGGCAACTGTGCCGAACGGACGGCTATCTTCAAGGCCGTATCCGAAGGGGAGCGGGACTTTACGGCTATTGCCATCGTCGCCGATACGCCCGGCCCCTGTTCGCCCTGCGGCGCCTGCCGGCAGGTCATGGCCGAATTCCATATCCCCAAGGTCATCATGGCCAACCTGAAAGGGGAATGGTGCGTCGTCACGATGGATCAGCTCCTGCCGTACGCCTTTTCTGACACAGATTTATAAAGAAAGTTCGCTGAATACGGACAAATTTCCGTAAAGGGCTTGCATTTTTTAAGAAGCCGGTTTATAATAACAATCACATCATACATATTGCGTGAACGAAACACACGGGAGAAGGCAATGCCTACCGACGGAGTCAAACTCTCAGGTGCCCCCGCAAAGGGGTGGGACCGTGTGTGGACACAACTCTGGAGAGTCCCGTTTGGGCGCCGAAGGTGCAAGGAAGCGATTCCTAATCTCTCAGGCAAAAGGACAGAGCTGGCAGAACGACCTTTCTTTTTCTGCGACCCTTAGGACCTATCTTCAGAGTGATGATGATAGGTCTTTTTTCATGTCGTTATAATTACCATAACAAAAGGGGAGTATGAAAGATGTTAGAAACGTTGAATGCCATTGATAGTTTTGTCTGGGGTCCGCCCTTGCTGGTGCTGCTCATCGGCACCGGCCTGATGCTGACTGTCCGCCTCCATTTGCTCCAGGTCTTCCGCCTGCCGAGAGCGCTGAAGCTCATCTTCACGGCCAAGAACCAGGGCGAAGGCGACGTAGACAGCTTCAAGGCCCTGTGCACGGCCCTGGCCGCTACGGTCGGGACAGGCAACATCGTCGGTGTCGCTACGGCCGTCCATGCCGGCGGCCCGGGCGCTATCTTCTGGATGTGGATGGCCGCTTTCGTCGGCATGGCCACGAAATACGCCGAAGGCTGTCTGGCCGTCAAATATCGCACGGTCGACAAGAACGGCGATATTGCCGGCGGCCCGATGTACTACATCGAAAACGGCCTGGGCAAGAAATATAAGCCCTTGGCTTTCTTGTTCGCCTTCTTCGGCGTCCTCGTCGCCTTCTTCGGCATCGGGACTTTCGCGCAGGTCAATTCCATCGTTGAAATCACGCGCCTGACGACGAGCATCCCCGTCGAATACACGGCCATCGTATTGACTATCCTCGTCGCTGCCATCACCATCGGCGGCCTCCAGTCCATCGCCCGCGTCGCTTCCAAAATCGTCCCGGCCATGGCTGTCATCTATGTCGTTTCTACGGTCGCTTTCCTCGTCGTCTTTGCCGACCAGATCCCGGCTGCTGTTGAACAGATCATCGTCAGCGCCTTCACACCGACGGCTGCAGCTGGCGGCTTTCTCGGTGCCACGGTATTGGTTGCTATGCGCAACGGCGTTGCCCGCGGCGTCTTCTCCAATGAATCGGGCCTGGGCAGTGCACCTATCGTAGCTGCTGCTGCCAAAACGAAATGGCCGGCTGAACAGGGCCTCATTTCCATGACCGGTACCTTCATCGACACCATCATCATCTGCACTTTGACCGGTTTGGTCCTGGTCGTCAGCGGTGCCTGGATGGGCGATGTCAACGGCGCAGCCCTGACCAATGCGGCTTTCACCATGGCTTTCCCGACCTACGGCAGCATCATCCTCTGCGTCGGCCTGACCTTGTTCGCCTTCACGACCATCCTCGGCTGGAACTACTACGGTGAACGCTGCGTCGAATACCTCGTCGGCGTCAAAGGTATCATGCCGTACCGCATCATCTTCATCGCCCTCGTCGCCTGCGGTGCTTTCATCAAACTCGACGTCATCTGGGTCCTGGCTGATATCGTCAACGGCCTCATGGCTATCCCGAACCTCATCGCCCTCATCGGCCTGTCTGGCGTCGTTGTAGCCGAAACGAAGAAATACTTCGCTCATTTGAAAGAAGAAGAAATGGTCGTAGCCAAAGATTCGGAAGAAAAAGTACCGGCTGGCCATTAAGTCGTAAAAATTTTCAAAAAAAATACTTGACGATTCCGTTAGTTATGGTATAATTCTTCTTGTGCCAAGCACTGAAACACCATGTGCCGGGCACAAGAGATATGCCGGGGTGGCGGAATGGCAGACGCACCTGACTCAAAATCAGGCGGGTAACACCGTGAGGGTTCAAGTCCCTCCCTCGGCACCAAGCAAAGAGGCTTGTCGCATAGCGGCAAGCCTCTTTTTCATCATTCGTGATGGAAGCCTATACAACTTCTTTTTCTTTCTATCTAGATATGTTATAATGAAATAGACATATGATTATAGGAGGGAGTCGATTCACATGAACGAAATCTTTGCCAGACGGAGTATCCGTAAATTTTTACCGACCATGGTAGAAGATGAAAAGATAGAACAGTTACTGCGCGCCGCTATGGCCGCTCCTTCGGCTGGGAACCAGCAGCCCTGGGAATTCTACGTCGTCCGCGACAAACGGGTCATCCAGGACCTGTCCCACTGCAGTCCTTATGCCGGCTGTGCTGCCGGTGCTTCCTTGGCCATCGTCGTCTGTTCCCGCGATGAAAACATGCGTTTTCCGGCTTTCATCAACCTCGACCTCAGCGCAGCTGTCGAAAACATCCTGCTCGAAGCAGTACACCTCGACCTCGGTGCCGTATGGCTCGGCGTCGCCCCGTATAAGGCCCGCGAAGTCCTCGTCCGCCGGTCCCTCGGCGTTCCCCAGGGCCTGACCCCGTTCGCCATCGTCGCCATGGGCTATCCTCAGGCTACGGCCGAAGAAAAACCCCGCGAAGACCGCTACGACCCGTCGCGCGTACATTATGTATGATTAGTTTGTAGTACAGAGTTTGTAGTTTGCAGAGAAAGGTTTAAATTTAAAGCCATCCGCTAACCACTAACAACTAACTACTACCAACTTAAAAGGGCTTGTCGTCATACGACAAGCCCTTTTATACACCTGAAAGGAAAATCCCATGTCTGAAGAACGAGCTCCTATTACTTTCCATCTGGAGGAATTGCGGCGGCGCATCATCGTCTGCCTCGTGGCCTGGCTGGTGGGCAGTATTATTTCCTATATATATGCTGAAGATATTATCGCCGTCATTTCGGCTCCTGCCGGGAAATTGTATTTCCTCAATCCGGCAGAAGTCTTTTTTTCTTATATAGAGATCGCCGCCTTTGCCGGTTTCATCGGGACCCTGCCCATCCACTGCTTCGAGTTCTGGCGCTTCCTGCGGCCTGCCCTGCGCGGCGGGGAAGTGAAGACGGCCTTGTGGTTCATCCCGTCGGCGCTGCTTCTCTTCTATGGCGGATCGGCCTTTGCCTTTTTCTTTGTCCTGCCGGCAGCGGTCCAGTTCTTCATGGACTTTGCCACGGTGTCGTTGCAGCCTATGTTTTCTTTGTCGGCATATTTATCCTTTTTTTTCGCTTTCCTCCTGCCCTTTGCCCTGGGCTTTGAACTGCCTTTGGTCCTGCTGGTCCTGTCCCGCCTGGGCCTGGTGACGGTGGCCATGCTGAAGGGCAAGCGCCGCGTCTTCGTTATCCTGGCCTTCATCTTTGCCGGTGTCGTGTCGCCGACGACGGATATGTTTACGCAGACCTGTATTGCCGTTCCCATGATTGTCTTATATGAAGGAACAATCATCATCATGAGGGCGATAAACGGCAGAAGCCGGGGAAACGGGGAAAAGGGCGGAGAAACATGACTTGTATACAGTATTTTTATAAAGACAAAGTGCGCCGTCCCTTGTAATGTTTTCTTATTTTGTTATAATGAAGAAAGCGGTGAATGTATGGGAGTGGACATCTGTGCGTTTACCGGTCTTGACTTAATTTTTCTAAGCAGGAGGGTATTTTCATGAAAAAAATTCGTTCGGTTTTAGTTGCCAACCGCGGGGAAATCGCTATTCGTGTTTTCCGGGCTTGTAATGAACTGGGAATCCGTACTGTAGCTATTTATTCCAAAGAAGATTCGTTATCCCTGCACCGTTTCCGTGCAGATGAATCGTATCTCGTCGGTGAAGGCAAAAAACCGGTAGATGCATATTTAGACATTGAAGATATTATCCGCATTGCTCATGAACATGACGTCGATGCCATCCATCCGGGCTACGGCTTCTTGTCTGAAAATGCGGACCTGGCCAAACGCTGTGAAGAAGAAGGCATTATCTTCATCGGTCCTAAAGTTGAACACCTCATCATGTTCGGCGATAAGATCAATGCCCGTATCCAGGCGAAGAAGGCCGGTATCCAGTACATCCCTGGCAGCGACGGCCCGGTCATGAATTATGCAGAAGTCGAAAAATTCGCTAAACAGGTCGGCTTCCCGATCATGCTGAAAGCTGTCAACGGCGGCGGCGGCCGCGGTATGCGTATGGTCGACCGCATGGCTGATCTCCGCGATGCCTACGACCGCGCGAAATCGGAAGCGAAACTGGCTTTTGGCAACGATGAAATTTATTTGGAAAAATGCATTGTCAATCCGAAACACGTCGAAGTCCAGATCATGGGCGACGAACACGGCAATGTCATCCATCTCTTTGAACGGGACTGCTCCATCCAGCGCCGTCATCAGAAAGTCGTCGAAACGGCTCCGGCTTCGGCCCTGCCTGTCGAACTGCGTCAGAAAATCTGCAACGCTGCCCTGAAATTGATGAAGAACGTCCATTACGTCAACGCCGGGACGGTCGAATTCCTGGTTACGCCGGACGGCGAATTCTACTTCATCGAAGTCAACCCGCGCGTACAGGTCGAACATACCGTTACGGAAATGATCACGGGCATTGACATCGTCCAGACCCAGATCAAAGTCGCCGAAGGCTACGCCCTCGACAGCGACGAAATCGGCATCAAGTCCCAGGACGACGTCCGCTGCCTGGGCGACGCCATCCAGTGCCGTATCACGACGGAAGACCCGATGAACAACTTCATGCCTGATTCGGGCAAGATCATGGTATACCGCAGCGGCGGCGGCTTTGGCGTCCGCCTCGACAGCGGCAATGCCTACACCGGCGCCATCATCACGCCGTACTACGATTCGCTGCTGGTCAAGACGACGACTTATGGCCGGACCCATAAGGAAGCAGCTGAAAAGATGCTCCGCGTCCTCAAGGAATTCCGTATCCGCGGCGTCAAGACCAACATCGGCTTCTTGATCAACGTCCTCAAGAGTCCGGAATTCATCGCCGGTACGTATAACGTCAACTTCATCGACGACCATCCGGAACTGTTCAACCTGCCCGTCGTCCAGGACCGCGGCACGAAGCTCCTCAAATACATTGGCAATACGACCATCAACGGTTATGCCGACGCCGGCCATCAGGACAAACCGGAATTTGAAGCCCTGGAACTGCCGACGCCTGTTGCCGGCCCGTATCCGGATGGGACGAAGCAGAAATTCGATGCCATGGGACCGGAAAAATTCTCCCAGTGGATCAAAGACCAGAAGAAAGTCTTCTTTACCGATACGACCATGCGTGACGCCCATCAGTCCCTGTTCGCGACGCGCGTCCGCTCCATCGATATGCTCCGCGTCCTGGAAGCGGCTTCCAAGAAATTGCCGAACCTCTTCTCCTATGAATGCTGGGGCGGCGCAACCTTCGACGTAGCCTACCGCTTCCTCTATGAAGACCCGTGGGTCCGCCTGCACCAGATGCGCAAGAAAGCGCCGAACATCCTCTTGCAGATGCTCGTCCGCGGTGCCAATGCCGTCGGCTATACAAGCTATCCCGACAACGTCGTCAAGAACTTCATCGACCTGTCGGCCAAGAACGGCATCGACGTCTTCCGCGTCTTCGACAGCCTCAACAGCCTGGACAACATGTATGGCACGATCCAGGCCGTCCGCGAAAACAACAAGCTCGCCGAAGTCGCCCTCTGCTACACTGGCGATATCCTCGACCCGGCCCGCGATAAATACGATCTGAAATACTATGTCAACATGGCCAAGGAATTGCAGAATGCCGGCGCCAATATCATCGCCATCAAGGATATGGCCGGCCTCTTGAAACCGGAAGCCGCTTACCGCCTGGTATCGGCCCTGAAAGATGCCGTCGACCTGCCTATCCATCTCCATACGCACGACGGTTCGGGCAACGCCATCTGCACGTATGACCGCGCCATCGACGCCGGTGTCGACATCGTCGACGTCGCTTATTCCGCCTTTGCCGGCGGCACGAGCCAGCCGAGCATGAGCACCTTGTACTACGCTTTGAGCGGCAAGGACCGCCAGCCCGACCTCGACGTCGATGCCATGGAAGAAATGTCCCGTTACTGGGCTACTGTCCGTCCGTACTATAAGGGCGTCGACAAAGCCGATGCGTATCCGAACACGGAAGTCTACCAGCATGAAATGCCGGGCGGCCAGTTCTCCAACCTGCGCCAGCAGGCCAAAGCCGTCGGCCTCGGCGACCGCTGGAACGAAATCAAGAAGATGTACCACACGGTCAGCATGATGTTCGGCGACATCATCAAAGTTACGCCGTCGTCGAAAGTAGTCGGCGACATGACCTTGTTCATGGTCCAGAACAACCTGACGGAACAGGATGTCTACGATAAAGGCGACGTCCTCGACTTCCCGCAGTCTGTCGTCGAATTCTTTGAAGGCCGCATCGGTATCCCTTATCAGGGCTTCCCGGAAAAACTCCAGAAGATCGTCCTGAAAGGCAAGAAACCCCTTACGGAACGCCCGGGCAAGAGCCTGGCTCCTGTCGATTTCGAAGCGATCCGCAAGAAATTGACCGATGCCGGTTACAAACACGAAGACGAAGACATCAACGCTTACTGCCAGTATCCGAAAGTCTTCAAGGACTTCAACGAAATGGTCAAGAAATACGGCGATGTCAGCGTCCTCGATACACCGACCTTCTTCTTCGGCATGAAGAAGAACGAAGAAGTCCACGTTGAAATCGAAGAAGGGAAGGACCTCATCATCACTCTCATCAACATCAGTGATCCCGATGACAGTGGTGTCCGCACGATTACCTTCATGTTCAACGGTGCGGAACGCGAAATCCAGGTCCAGGATAAGAGCGTCGATATGAAGTCCGTCACCAGCCGCAAGGCCGATCCCGACAAAGCCGGCGACATCGGTGCAACCCTGTCCGGCTCCGTCGTCAAAGTCCTGGTCACGAAAGGCCAGAAAGTCAAGAAAGGCGAACCCTTGGTCGTTACCGAAGCCATGAAGATGGAAACGACCATCACGTCGCCTATCGACGGTACAGTCGGCGAAATCTACGCCACCAAAGACCAGGCCATCATCAGCGGTGACTGCCTGTTGGAAGTACTGGAATAATCGTTATGTAGTATAAAGTTTGTAGTTTGTAGTAGTTGAGGGTTAAATTTTTAGCCATTCACTACAAACTAAAAACTACAAACTATCAACTAAAAAGAGGCTGTCTTAGTACGACAGCCTCTTTTGCCATTCATTCACAAAGGAGTTTTTATCATTATGAAAATGGTAACGGTCTATTTACTGGGCAAGAAATTTTCGGTCCCTGAAGATTTGACGATCATGCGGGCCATGGAATATTCCGGTTTCCGCTTGGTCCGCGGCTGCGGCTGCCGCAGCGGTTTCTGCGGGGCCTGTGCCGTCGTCTACCGCCTGCAGGGCCAGACGGAGACCCATTCGGCCCTGGCCTGCCAGACGAAAGTCGAAGACGGCATGTGCGTCGGCCGCCTGGAATCATTTCCCATCAAGAAACAGACTTACGATATGGACGACCTGCCCGTAGCCGGCAACGTCGTCGGCCAGCTCTATCCGGAAATCTACAACTGCATCCACTGCAACGCCTGTACGCGGAACTGTCCCCAGGGCATCCAGGTCATGAAGTACATCGCCCTGGCCCAGCGCGGTGATTATGCCGGCTGTGCCAAGGAATCCTTCCGCTGTGTCTGCTGCAACATCTGCGCTGCCAGCTGCCCGGCCAAGATCAGTCACGGTGCCGTCGGCCTCCTGGCACGGCGCCTCATGGGCAAGTACATCGCCAAGAAGAGCAGGCACCTGGACCAGCGCGTCCAGGCCATCCGGGAAGGCCAGTTCGTGGCCGACGTCCAGCATCTGATGGCAGCTGGTGACGATGAATTACGCCGCTTATATGAATCGCGGGATATCGAGAAATAGGGGGACATCATGATTTATACAGAAGAAATGCGGGCTTCCCAGGCGCGGGTCGAAGCTACGCGGAATATCCGTTTGTCTGAAGAACTGCCGCGCTTTACGGCAGAAGAGAAGGGGGAACTCCTGCGCCAGTACCATCCGGATTACCATGAAGAAGGCTTTGCCGTCCTGTCCGTCGGCCCCAATAAAGGCGATAAAGTGCCGAAGGAACTGGCCGCCCTGCTGCCGGGCAAGAGCCGCATGGATACGGCCGACGTCGACTTGGACCACATCCAGTTCGAAACGGATGTCCTGGTCATCGGCGGTGGCGGCGCCGGTGCGGCGGCTGCCATCGAAGCGGCACGGCACGGCGCCAAGGTCCTCATGGCGACGAAACTGCGCATGGGCGATGCCAATACGGGCATGGCCGAAGGCGGCATCCAGGCAGCCGACAAGGAAAGCGATTCGCCGGAGGCCCACTATCTCGACGCCATCGGCGGCGGCCATTATAAGAACAAGCCTGAACTGCTGGCCGAACTCGTCCTCCACGGGCCGGAAGCCATCCAGTGGCTCAGCTCGCTGGGCGTCCTCTTCGACAAGAACAGCGACGGCTCCATGGTCACGACCCATGGCGGCGGCACGTCGCGCAAGCGTATGCACGCCTGCGGCGACTATACAGGGGCGGAAATCATGCGCGTCCTCCGCGACGAAGTGCGCAATGCCGGCGTCGACGTCGTCGAATATTCACCGGCTGTGGAACTCCTCCTCGATGGCGAAGGGAAGGCGGCCGGTGCCGTCCTCTATGACTTCGATACCCGGGAATACCACGTCGTCCGGGCCAAGAGCGTCATCATCGCCACAGGCGGTGCCGGCCGCCTCCACTACCAGGGCTTCCCAACGTCCAATCACTACGGCTCGACGGCCGACGGCCTGGTCATGGCCTACCGCGCCGGCGTGCCCCTCATCTATGCTGACGCCATCCAGTACCATCCGACGGGCGCTGCCTATCCGCCGCAGATCTACGGCGCCCTGGTGACGGAAAAGGTCCGCTCTCTCGGGGCCATGCTGGTCAATAAGAACGGCGAAGCCTTCCTCCATCCCCTGGAAACGCGTGACGTCGTCGCAGCGGCCATCATCCGCGAATGTCAGGAACGGGACAAAGGGGTCTATGCCCTCCACGGACCGGCTGTCTGGCTCGACACGCCCATGGTCGACCTCATCAACGGCGAAGGGACCATGGAAAAGCGCCTGCCGGCCATGATCCACATGTATGAAAAATTTGGCATCAATATCCGCAAGCAGCCCATCCTGGTCTATCCGACCCTGCATTACCAGAATGGCGGCATCTGTATCGGCGCCAAGAGTAAAACGAAGATACCCGGCCTCTATGCCGCCGGTGAAGACGTCGGCGGTATCCACGGGACGAACCGCCTCATGGGCAACAGCCTCCTGGATATCATCGTCTTCGGCCGCATTGCCGGGACGGAAGCGGCTGGCTACAGCCAGACGGCCCATCCTGGGAAAGGGACGCTGGACCACGTCCGCCGTTTCGACGAAGAACGGGCAGAAGCCCGCGTCGATGACGACATCCTGTCGCCGAAGCTCCTGCCCAATTACACCCATAACCGCGGCACGCGGGGCTAGGCTTCGTGGAGCTGGCGGGCTTTGCGCTGGACAGCGATACTGATGAACAGCAGCAGGGCGCCGGCTGCCAGGAAGACGTATTTCATGCCCAGGAAGGTGGCGATGACGCCGCCCAGGATGGGGCCGCCCATGGCCCCGACCTGCTGGGCTGAGAACATCAGGCCGAAGACGCGCCCTTTGATGCTGGCACTGGTCTTTTCGGCCAGGATGGCGTTGATCGACGGATAGATGCCGGAGAAGAAGAGGCCGATGGCGAACTGACTGGCCGCAAAGGTATACAGCGTGTCCGGGATGGCCTGGATGAAGAAGAAAATCCCCGCCAGGACCAGGGACAGGCGCAGGGCCTTGACGAAGCCGTGATGCTGGCCGAAGCGTCCCCAGAGCGGAGCCGTAATGGCGCTGGAAAAGCCGCTCATGGAGAAGATGAGGCCTGAAATGAAGACCAGGTTGTCCAGCTCGCCGGCCAGGTGGGAGATGTATGTCGTCAATATGGGCTGGACGATGAGGATGACGACCTGGACCAGGGCGGCACTGACCAGCATCAGGCGGATGACGGGAATCTTCCAGAGGCTGACCTTTTCGCCTTCTGCCCCGGCTGCGGCCGTATCCGCTGCGGCTGTATCCGTCGGCGGTTCTTTGATGAAGAAGACCAGGACGACGAAGTTGAGGAACAGGGCGCCGGCTGCCAGGAAGAAGGACATGCGCATGCCGAAGGCTTCGGCCAGGATGCCGCCGAAGAGGGGGCCGATGATGCCGCCTGCCGTCAGGGCGCCCTGCATGATGCCCAGGCAGATGCCCAGTTTCTTCGGCGGTGCATAGATGGTCATGATGGCCAGTTCCATCGGCCACAGGCCCGATGCGAAGCCCTGGAACATGCGCATGAACGTCAGCTGCAGCGGCGACGTGACGATGCCGCCGAGAAAATAGCTGATCGATAAGAGCAGGCTGGCGCGGATGGCCATGAGCCGCTTGCCCCGCCGGTCGGCCATGCGTCCCCAGATAGGCGCCATGATGGCGCTGATGAGGAAGGTCGACGAAAAGACGACACCGGACCAGATGTTGACCGAGGCCGCATCGACGCCCAGTTCCCGCGTCAGGTACATGGGCAGGAAGGGGATGAGCATGGTATAGCTTGAAGACATGAAGACGACGTTGCAGGTCAGAATGGCCAGACAGAATTTCCAGTTCACGGCGATCACCTTTCTCGTATGGATTGTTAACGTACTAACTTCTTATTATACGCCGCCTTTTCGGGGATTACAACTTGTCACGATGGGAACACAGCCTTATAATGAATAATATCTATGTTGGAAAGGAAGGAACCTGAATTGGCCATGTACCTTGCAAAGCGCCTGGCCGGCGCTTGTGTCGTCTTATGGGCGATCATCACCATTACTTTTGGCCTCATGCATGCCATCCCAGGCGGCCCGTTTACGCAGGAAAAGAAACTGCCGCCGGCCGTCATGGCAACCGTCGAAGCCCGATATCACCTCGACGAACCCTTATGGTCCCAGTACGTCGATTACGTCCGCCATGCAGCGGTCCTCGACTTGGGGCCTTCTTATAAGTATCCCGGCAAGACCGTCAACGATATCATTGCCGAAACCTTTCCCGTATCGGCCCAGCTGGGGCTCATCAGCCTCTTTTTGGCCATCGGTGCCGGCGTCCTGGCCGGCATGGCCGCGGCCTGGTATAAGAATACCTGGATCGACTACACCATGATGGTCGGCGCCACCCTGGGCGTCTCCGTGCCCAGTTTCATCCTGGCAGCGGTCCTCATCCAGCTCTTCGCCTTTACCTGGCCCATCCTGCCGGCGGCCCTGTGGAAGGGGCCGGCTTACGTTGTCCTGCCGGCCCTGGCCCTGGCGGCCCAGCCGACGGCCTTCATCATGCGCCTGACCCGGTCGAGCCTGCTCGATGCCCTGGGGCAGGACTATATCCGCACGGTCCGGTCGCGGGGCATCGGCACGCGGTCCCTCATCTGCCACCATGCCCTGCGCAACGCCCTGCTGCCTGTCGTCAGTTATATCGGCCCTTTGGCGGCGGCCCTCATGACGGGGAGCTTCATCGTCGAGACGATTTTTGCCATCCCCGGCCTGGGACGCCACTTCGTCACCAGCATTTATAACCGCGACTATACGGTCATCTTGGGCATTACGATTTTTTACAGTTTCCTCATCATGATGATGAATTTACTCATCGATGTCATTTATCCGCTCTTGGACCCGCGGATCACCATGGATGGAAAGAAGGAGGGCTGATGATGGATTTTACACCGCTTACGGCTGCTGACCGGACGGAACCCTATGTACCGCCCCAGACCCTGCGCGACCGGGGCTGGCGGCAGATGAAGAAGAACCGCCTGGCCTTATGGGGCCTGGCCATCGTCGTCGTCATGAGCCTCCTGGCCATTGCCGGCCCCTGGCTGGCGCCCTATACTTATGCCGACCAGGATTTGACGGCAGCCAATGCCTGGCCGTCGGCTGCGCACTGGTTCGGTACGGATTCCCTGGGCCGTGACCTCTTCGTCCGCGTCCTCTACGGCGCCCGCATTTCCCTGTCCATCGGCCTCGTCGCCAGCCTGATCAACGTCTTCATCGGCGTCATCTACGGCGGCATTGCCGGCCTCGTCGGCGGCCGGACGGACCAGATCATGATGCATATCGTCGACATCCTCTATTCCATTCCCATGCTGCTCTACGTCATTTTGCTCATGGTCGTCTTCAAGCCGGGCCTGCTCAACATCTACCTGGCCCTGGGCATTGCCTACTGGCTCAACATGGCCCGCATCGTCCGCGGCCAGATCCTCAGCCTGAAGCAGCAGGAATACGTCATGGCCGCCCGCTCCTGCGGGACGTCGACGTGGCATATCCTCTGCCGTCATATGATTCCCAACTGCGTCGGGCCGATTATCGTCACCCTGACCTTGTCCATTCCCGACGCGATTTTTACAGAAGCCTTCCTGAGTTTCATCGGCCTCGGCGTATCGGCGCCCATGGCCAGCTGGGGTGTCCTGGCTTCAGAAGGTATCAATAGTATGCGCTCCTTCCCGTTCCAGCTCGTCTTCCCGGCCCTGGCCCTGTGCATCACCATGCTGGGCTTCATGTTCCTCGGCGACGGCCTGCGCGACGCCCTGGACCCGCAGAACCAGAAGGAGGGACGCTGATGCAAGCCTTATTAGATGTACGCCATCTGACCATTTCTTTCCATACTTACCGGGGACTGCTGGAAGCCGTCCACGACGTATCGCTGACCGTCAATCCCGGCGAAACCGTCGGCATCGTCGGCGAATCGGGCTGCGGTAAATCCGTCACGTCCCAGGCGGCCATGAAGCTGCTGCCGGCCGAAGCGACGGAATATACTGGCGGCCAGATCCTCTGGGACGGCCGCGATGTCATCCCCTTGTCGGAAACGCAGATGAACCGCCTGCGCGGCCGCGACATGGCCATGATTTTCCAGGACCCCATGACGTCGCTCAATCCCGTCCTGACCATCGGCAACCAGCTCTGCGAGGGCATCGCCCTGCACCAGCACCTGGGCCGTAAAGCCTGTGAAGCCAAGGCCCTGGAACTGCTCAGAGCCGTCGGACTGACGTCGCCGGAAAAGCGGCTCCATCAATATCCCCATGAATTATCGGGCGGCATGCGCCAGCGCTGTCTCATCGCCATGGCCCTGTCCTGTTCGCCGCGGCTCCTCTTTGCCGACGAACCGACGACGGCCCTCGACGTGACGACAGAAGCCCAGGTCCTGGATGTCCTCAAGCGCCTCCAGGCGGAATTGGGCATGGCCGTCGTCCTCATTTCCCATAATCTCGGCGTCATCGCCCAGATGTGCCGCCGCATTTACGTCATGTATGCCGGCGCCATCGTCGAAGAGGGGACGGCCGATGATATTTTCTACCGCCCGGCCCATCCCTATACCCAGGGCCTCCTGGCCTCACTGCCGGACCCGGCCCAGAAGGATAAAGCCCTGACCGGGATCCCCGGCCAGGCGCCGGACCTCTTCCACATGCCCGAGGGCTGCCGTTTCTATCCGCGCTGCCCCCAGGCCATGAAGGCCTGCATGACAGCGGCGCCGCCGCGGGAAGAAGCCGGACCGGGCCATCATTACACGTGCTGGCTGGCCCAGGCCGCCGCGGCCAAGGAGGCATTGCCATGAACCTCATCGAAGCCAAACATATCAGTAAACAATTCGTCGTCCAGCGGGACTGGCTGGGACGGCCCAAGAAGACCCTGACCGCCGTCGACGACTTGTCCCTGACCATCGGCCAGGGCGAGACGGTCGGCCTCGTCGGCGAATCGGGCTGCGGCAAATCGACTTTTGCCCGGACCCTGCTGGGCTTATATGCCAAGACCGGCGGGTCCATTACCTATAAGGGCAGGGACATTGCCGACCGCGCTGTAGGCCGCGACTATCGCCGCCACGTCCAGATGATTTTCCAGGACCCTTATGCCTCGCTGGACCCGCGCATGACCGTCGAAGACATCATCAGCGAGCCCTTACGCAACTACCATCTCTGTCAGGACGACAGCCAGCGGCGCCAGCGCGTGGCGTCCTTATTGGAACAGGTCGACATGCGGCCTGAAGCGGCCCAGCGCTATCCCCATGAATTCAGCGGCGGCCAGCGCCAGCGCATCGGCATCGCCCGGGCCCTGGCCGTCGACCCGGAATGTGTCTTCTGCGATGAACCTATTTCGGCCCTCGACGTGTCCGTCCAGGTCCAGATTGTCAACATGATGCAGCGCCTGCAGCAGGAACGGGGCCTGTCCTATCTGTTCATCGCCCATGACCTGGCCATGGTCCATCACATGAGCCGCCGCATGGGCGTCATGTATTTAGGCCGCCTCGTCGAACTGGGACCGGGCGACGCCGTCTTCCACAACCCGCTCCACCCCTATACGCAGATGCTCATCGCCTCCGTGCCCCGGCCGGACCCGCACTACCGGCGCCGGACCATCGTCTGCGGCGAAGTGCCGAGCCCCCTCGACTTGCCCAAGGGCTGCGTCTTCCATCCCCGCTGTCCCTACGCCGATGAAGTCTGCCGCATCGACGTGCCTCATTTCCGGCAGGTCGCAGACGACCGCTTCGTCGCCTGCCATCATGCGAGAGGAGGCAGACGATGAAGAAATTACTCTTACTCCTGAGCTGCCTGCTGACGGCCGTCCTCTTCAGCGGCTGCGGCATCCAGCACCCCGATACGGTCAGCTACGTCCTGGAAGCGGAACCGTCGCGGCTGGACCCGGCCATGACGACGGCCCTCGTCGAAAGCAATGTGGAACTGCAGATATTTGAAGGCCTGACCCGCCTCGACGATGACGATGTACCCCAGCCGGCCCTGGCCGAAAGCTGGGATATCTCACCGGATGGCAAGACGTATACCTTCCACCTGCGGCCGGGCATCGAATGGAGCGACGGCACGCCGATTACGGCAGACGACATCGAATATTCCTGGAAGCGCGTCGTCGATCCCGACGTAGCTTCGGAAAATGCCTATATGCTCTTTTGCATCGACAAGGCCGAAGACTATTTCAATAAGAAGGCCTCGGCCGATGCCGTCGGCGTCAAAGCCGTCGATGACCGGACCCTGGTCGTCCGCCTGAAGGAACCGACACCGTATTTCCTCAACCTGACGGCGTTCCACTGCTATTATCCCGTCCCCAGGAAGCTCGTCGAAGCCAAGCCCGATACGTGGGCTGCCGATGCGGACGGCATGGTCTGCAGCGGCCCCTATAAAATCGTTTCCTGGAACCATTCCAGTGAAATCGAAGTCGTCAAGAACGACCGCTACTGGGATGCCGGTTCGGTCATCCTGGACCACCTCGATTTCCCCATCAGCGATTCCCAGGCGACGCGCCTGACCCTGGTCGAAAGCAATCAGGCCAACATGACCGTCGAACCGCCGCCGGCCGACCAGGAACGGCTGGAACAGATGGGCCTCTACGAGATTGCTCCTTATCTCGGCGCCTATTACTACGTCTTCAACGTCCAGAAGAAGCCCTTTGACGACGTCCGCGTCCGCAAGGCCTTTGCCCTGGCCGTCCAGCGCCAGGGACTGATGAAGTACATCGTCCGCGGTGAAAAGGAAGCGGCCTACGCCTGGGTCCCGCCGGGACTGAAGGACAAGGCCACAGGCCGTGATTTCCGTAAGGAAGGGGGTAACCTCATCGCCGAAGACCCGGCCAAAGCCCGCCAGCTCCTGAAGGAAGCCGGTTACGATGACCAGCACCCGCTGCCGGAAGTGACGCTCCTCTTCAATACCAATGAAATGCACAAGGCTGTAGCCGAAGCCCTGCAGGCCATGTGGAAAGAAAACCTCGGCGTCGACGTCAATATTACCAACCAGGAATCGAAAGTCTTCATGGCCACCCGCGCCCAAGGCGACTACCAGCTGGCCCGGGCGTCGTGGATCGCCGATTACATCGACCCCATGACCTTCCTCGACGTCTTTGCCGATGACGAAAATGACGCCCAGTACCACAACCCGGCGTATAATGCATTGATTGCCAAAGCCAAGGCCAGCAACGACGAAAGACAGCGCATGGCCTATCTCCACGAAGCGGAACAGATACTCTTCGACGACTGCGTCATCATCCCCTTGTACTACACGACCCAGCCCTACGTGGCCCAGCCCTATATCAAGGGCTACCACTGGTCGCCGCTGGGACTGGTCGATTTCAAGAAAGCCTATATCGATGAATCAGAAAGGAAGTAGCCTTATGGAGTATACCTATGCAGAACCGTTGCAAGCTGGCGACACCATCGCCGTCGTCGCCCCGTCGTCAGCCCTGGCCGGTGACGACGTGATCAAGGGCCTCACCTTCTTGCGGTCCCTCGGCTATGAAGTGAAAATCGGGAGATCCGTATCTGCCTTTGATGGCTATCTGGCCGGCCCCGACCGGCTGCGGGCAAGGGATATCAACGAAGCCTTTGCCGACGACGCCGTCAAGGCCATCGTCTGCCTGCGTGGCGGCTATGGGGCGACGCGCATCCTGCCGCTCTTGGACTATGAGCTCATTGCGGCCCATCCCAAATTGTTCGTCGGCTTCAGCGATATTACGGCCCTGCATACGGCCTTCCTCCAGCGCTGCGGCTTCTGTCCCATCCACGGGACTATGGTCATGTCCCTGGGCCGCAATGCCTCGGAATATACGAAAGAGCAGTTCGCCTACGGCCTGCAGCATCCCTATGAAGCGCGGGAACTGCCGCTGCCGCCGGGCTGCCAGCCGGAAACCCTCGTCCCCGGTGCCGTCACGGGCCCGCTGGCCGGGGGCAATATGATGCTCCTGTCGGTCCTCATGGGCACGCCTTATGCCATCGATCCGCCAGACGGCGCCATCCTCTGCCTGGAAGAAGTCGGGGAAGAGGCCTATGCCCTGGACCGCATGCTCTGCCAGTTCGAGGAATCGGGCCTCATCGACCGCGTCCGGGCCATCGCCTTCGGCGAATTCCACCACTGCGGCCCTGACGAAGGCGCCCGTTATGAATGGACGGTGAAAGAAGTCCTCCAGGCTTATGCCCGCAAGTGGGGCAAACCGGCCGTCATGGGCCTGCCCTTCGGCCACGGTGCCGACAACGCCTGGCTGCCCCTGGGCCAGATGGCCGGTCTCGAAGCCCGCCTGGACGGTGTACGCTTTACGCTGCTGTAATTTGGATAGGAGAGATTCTCATGGAATATAAAGATTTGAAAGACCAGGCCTGCCGCTATGTAGATGAACTGAAACCGGTCATCTACGGCATTGCCGAAAGCCTTCACGACCACCCGGAAACGGGCATGAACGAAGTCTTCGCATCGGCGACGCTGAAAAAAATCCTGCAGGACCGCGGCTTTGCCATCGACAATCCCGTCGCCGACGCTTTCCCGACGGCCTTTCACGCTGTCTGCGGCCACGGTCCTTTTCAGATGGGCTTTTTGGCCGAATACGATGCCCTGCCGGAAATCGGCCACGGCTGCGGCCATAACCTCATCGCCGCCATGAGCGTCGGCGCGGCCCTGGCCTTTGCCAAAGCGGCCGGCGACAAGGCGACGGTCCACGTCTACGGCTGTCCGGCCGAAGAAACGGTGGGCAGCAAAGTCTATATGAGCGAACACGGCGTCTTCGACGGCCTGGACGCGGTGGTCATCGTCCATCCCGGTACGGATAAGACCTATATCGGCGGCACGTCCTATGCGACGCACCCCATGCAGTTCGCCTTCCTCGGCAAGGCGGCCCACGTCGCCGATGCGACCTACCACGGCGTCAATGCCCTCGATGCCCTCGTCGATTTCTATGGCTGCCTGAAGGCCTATGAAAAGACCTTGACCGAACGCCATATCATCGGCGCCATCATCACCGAAGGCGGTACGGCGCCGAACATCGTGCCTGACCGGGCTGTCCTCAAGGCGACTATCCGGGCCCTGAAAGTGGAATACCTGGAAGACAAGATGCTGCCGGACATAAAAAAAATCGCCCGTGACGTCGCCGACGCACACGGAGCGAAAGTGGAAATGGTCCATTATGAACCGCTCTATAAGAATATGATCAATGACCCCAGGATGGACGTTTACTTTGCCGACGCCTTCAACCAGCTCTACGAAGAATTCGGCATCCGCGACGACGACTATGCCGAAGGCTCGACGGACGTAGGCAATGTCAGCCAAATTACGCGGGTCAGCCAGCCGGAAATCTGCATCGGCTACGACATCAATGCCCATACGAAAGAATTTGCCCAAGCCGCTGGCAGCGACCTGGGCAAGATGCAGGCATTGACGGGCGCCAAGGCCATGGCCATGGTCGCCCTCGATGTCATGGGAGAGAAATACTGATTATTTCGTGCAGGTAATGATGGCCTGTTCCAGGATGTCCAGGCCGGCATCGAGCTGGGCGTCGGTGACGACGAGCGGGCAGAGGAAGCGGATGACGTTGTCGTAAATGCCGCAGTTTTCCATGATCAGGCCGTGTTGGGCCGCTTCTTTGATGACGGCTGTGACCAGTTCCGGATAGGGCTTCTTGCTGGCTTTGTCGTGGACGAATTCCAGGCCGAGCATAGCGCCTAAGCCGCGGTAGTCGCCGATGACGTCGTATTTCTGTTTCCACTGTTCATAGCGGGCGCAGACTTTCTGGCCGATTTCCAGGGCCCGGTCGGCCAAATGGTCCCGTTCCATGATTTCGATGACTTTCAGGGCCGAAGCGCAGGCCAGGGCGTTGCCGCCAAAGGTACCGCCGATGACGCCGGCCGGGACGGATTCCATGATTTCTTCGCGGGCTACGACGGCACCGAGGGGCACGCCGCCGCCGATGGATTTAGCCGTGGCGATGATATCCGGCGGGCAGCCGGCTTCTTTCCAGTATTCCGTCGCCAGCATGCGGCCTGTGCGGCACCAGCCGGTCTGGACTTCGTCGGCGATGAGCAGGATGCCGTTGTCGTCGCAGACTTTGCGCAGGGCCTTGATCCAGGGGATAGGAGCCGGGATGAAGCCGCCTTCGCCCTGGAGCGGTTCGACGACGATGGCGGCGACGTATTCCGCCGGCGAAGCGTACATGAAGACTTCTTTCAGGGAATTCAGGTAGAATTCCAGGGCTTCGTCATCGCTCATGCCAGCCGGTTTGCGGTAGAGATAAGGGAATTCGGCCCGATAGACGCCGTCCGGGAAGGGGCCCATGCCGCGGGCGTAGGCTTTCTTGGCCGTCATGGCCATGGTCATGAGCGTGCGGCCGTGGAAGGCGCCGGAGAAGACGATGATGTTCGGCCGTTTCGTATAGGCCTTGGCGACTTTGACGGCATTTTCATCGGCTTCAGCGCCGCTGTTGATGAAGAAGGAGCGCTTCTTGTCGCCCTTGACCGGCGCGATGGCGTTGAGTTTTTCCGCCAGGGCGACGTAGCCTTCATGGGTGACGATGTTGGCCATGGCGTGGAAATACTTCCCGGCCTGGTCCTGGACGGCTTTGACGACTTCCGGCTGGGAATAGCCGATGTTCAGGACGCCGACGCCGCCGACCCAGTCGAGGAAATAGTTGCCGTCTATGTCTTCAAACATGGCGCCTTCGCCGCGCTGGATGACTGTCGGATAGATGGTGCCGATGGCATCCGGGATGGCCTGACGGCGGCGGGCCAGGACGGCAGCGGCTTTCGGACCGGGAACGGTCTGGGTAACAATTTTCGGTAATTCATCTTTTAACATAATGTCTCCCCCTTATCAATGCAAGATACAAAGCCTTGGTGAGTGCTCTATGAAAGACTTTGCATGGATAATCTTAAATGATACGCTTATTATACGTTTTACTATTAAAAACAACAAGAAGCTGGGAAACCAAAGTTAAAAATATGATGTTGTGCTGACGACACAAAGGAGGGAGTCCCATGTCTCTATCCATCGCTCAACTTTACAGGCAGGATGAAAACAAATATAAACTGGACCTCCTGGCCGGACGGCAGGGACTGAGCCACGACGTGGCCTGGGTGCAGGTCATGGAAGATGCAGACTATGGCACTTTTTTGCGGCCTCATGCCTTCATCTTCACGACGGGCCTGGCCAGCCCCGGCGACCCGCATTGGCTGGAAAACTTCGTCGATGCCCTGCTGGCAGCCGATGCGGCCGGCCTGGTCGTCAATACGGGAAAGTACCTCTTGCCGTCGGATATTACGGAAGCCTTGAAAGAACGCTGTGAGGAAGCGGCCTTCCCGATATTCACCATGCCTTGGGAAGTGCGCCTGGCCGACATTACCCAGTCCTTTTTGTCGGCCCTCTTTTTGACCAACCGTGAAGAATACCGGGCCATTACGGCGTGGAAGGAATTCCTCTTCGGCGTCCAGGGGTCGTCGGTCCTGACTGAACTGGCTCTGACGGGCTGGCAGGAAGAGGGGCCGTATACGGCACTGGTCCTGGCCGGCGCCGATGGCGATGCCGATTTTTTGGCTGACAGCAAATCCTTCCTCAACGGGCTGGACCAGCCATACTTTATATTTCCTTATAAGGACACGATCGTCCTGCTCCAGCAGGGAACGCTGCCGGCAGCACTCGTCGCCTGGCTCAAAGGCCATGACCGCCTGGTGACGGGCCAGGGCCTGACGGCGCCTGACTTGAAAACCCTGCCAGACAGCTGCCGCCAGGGGCAGCAGGCTTTGGTATGGGCCCGTCTCCATCAGCAGTCCTGGTGCTATTTCGGAGCCCTCGGCGCCTATGCCCTCTTCTTTTCTCAGCCCGATGACCGGGTGCTGCGCGTCCTACACGACCGGGCCCTGGGAGCCTTGCTGGCTTATGATGAAAGCCACCGGTCCAGTTTGTACGAAACGCTGGAAGCCTATCTCTGCCACGATGGCAGCCTGAAGGGAACAGCGGCCCAGCTCTACACCCATCGCAATACCGTAGCCTATCGCATCCACAAGGCGGAGAAACTCATTCCCTATGATCTGGCTGACTGGGAACAGCGGTTCACGGTCTTCCTGGCCTGCCATATCCACCGTTATTTTTCCCTGTTAGAAAAATAGTGTTGACATTTTGCAAGCTAAATGCTATTATATAGGAACCAGCTGTACTGAGACGGACGAAAGAAACGATAGGTTTGTTTTGTTGTGTCTGTATGAGTTCGCTTAGCGGACCGGCACTGATTGAGTTGAAAAAAGTTCAAATCAGGGCTTGACAGACTTCTCGGAGTTTGGTAAGATATACAAGTCGTCGCGATGAAGCGATGGCAACGATGACCTTTGAAAACTGAACAATGAACTGAATGAACGCCAACGTGCGAGGTTCTATTATATAGAACGTCAAACAATGAGTAATACCAATCAATAAACAAGAGCCAAACGCTCTTCCATATATCATGGAGAGTTTGATCCTGGCTCAGGACGAACGCTGGCGGCGTGCTTAACACATGCAAGTCGAACGAGAAGAGATGAGAAGCTTGCTTCTTATCGATTCGAGTGGCAAACGGGTGAGTAACGCGTAAGCAACCTGCCCTCTAGATGGGGACAACAGCTGGAAACGGCTGCTAATACCGAATACGTTCTTTCTGTCGCATGGCAGAGGGAAGAAAGGGAGGCTCTTCGGAGCTTTCGCTGGAGGAGGGGCTTGCGTCTGATTAGCTAGTTGGAGGGGTAACGGCCCACCAAGGCGACGATCAGTAGCCGGTCTGAGAGGATGAACGGCCACATTGGGACTGAGACACGGCCCAGACTCCTACGGGAGGCAGCAGT
>ERZ507072.262-NODE-262-length-40417-cov-4.971681_pt1 | contig 40417 bp, 39 predicted proteins | sample MGYA00512864_ERZ507072 | MGnify/ENA metagenome assembly ERZ507072 | reverse complement strand
GCCAGATAGAAGCGGGCGCACCGGCGGATCTGTTCATCTCGGCTGACCAGAAGTGGATGGATTACGCGGCGGAGAAGAAATCGATTGATGAGACAACCCGCGAAACGCTGCTTGGGAATAGCCTGGTTGTCGTGGCGCCAAAAACCAGCGCGCAGGCAGACATCACCATCAATAAAGAGACCAACTGGACGAGCCTGCTGAACGGTGGCCGTCTGGCGGTGGGCGACCCGGAGCACGTTCCGGCCGGGATTTATGCCAAAGAAGCGCTGCAAAAGCTGGGTGCATGGGAGACATTGTCACCGAAGCTGGCCCCGGCGGAAGACGTGCGCGGCGCGCTGGCGCTGGTTGAGCGCAACGAAGCCCCGCTGGGCATTGTGTATGGCTCTGATGCCGTTGCCAGTAAAGGTGTAAAAGTGGTCGCAACGTTCCCGGAAGACTCCCACAAGAAAGTGGAATATCCTGTTGCGATTGTTGATGGACATAAAAATGCGGCCGTGACGGCCTTCCGCGATTACCTGAAAGGGCCGGAGGCGTCCGCAATCTTTAAACGTTATGGATTTACGACTCACTGATGATATTGACCGATCCTGAATGGCAGGCTGTTCTGCTGAGCCTAAAAGTCTCTTCCCTGGCGGTTGCGCTGAGTTTGCCCTTTGGGATCTTTTTTGCCTGGCTACTGGTTCGCTGTCAGTTTCCCGGCAAAACGCTGCTCGACAGCGTGCTGCATCTTCCGCTCGTTTTGCCGCCCGTGGTGGTCGGTTACCTGCTGCTGATTTCGATGGGGCGACGCGGTTTTATCGGCGAGAAGCTCTACGACTGGTTTGGGCTGACGTTTGCGTTTAGCTGGCGCGGTGCGGTGCTGGCGGCGGCGGTGATGTCATTCCCGCTGATGGTGAGGGCGATACGCCTCGCGCTGGAAGGCGTGGACATGAAGCTCGAACAGGCGGCCCGTACGCTGGGCGCAGGGCGCTGGCGCGTCTTTTTCACCATCACGCTCCCGCTTACGCTACCGGGCATTATTGTCGGGACGGTGCTGGCCTTTGCCCGCTCGCTGGGCGAGTTTGGCGCGACGATCACGTTTGTGTCGAACATCCCCGGCGAGACGCGAACCATCCCGTCGGCAATGTACACTCTGATTCAAACGCCGGGCGGTGAAGGCGCGGCGGCGCGGCTGTGTATTATTTCAATTGTGCTGGCGCTGGTATCGCTGATGGTGTCTGAATGGCTGGCGCGGCTCAGCCGCGAGCGGATGGGGAAATAAGCATGCTGGAACTCCATTTCACCCAGACGCTGGGAAACCATACCCTGACGCTTAACGAGACGCTGCCGGCAAGCGGTATCACCGCCATCTTTGGCGTGTCGGGGGCGGGAAAAACGTCGCTGATTAATGCCATCAGCGGCCTGACCCGCCCGCAGTCTGGCCGTATTGTCCTGAATGACCGCGTCCTGAATGACGTGGAGAACAAAATTTACCTCTCGCCGGATAAACGCCGCATCGGCTATGTTTTCCAGGACGCGCGCCTGTTCCCGCACTACAGCGTGCGCGGCAACCTGCGTTACGGCATGGCGAAAAGCATGGCCGGGCAGTTTGACAAGCTGGTGACGCTGTTAGGCATTGAGCCTCTGCTTGACAGGCTGCCATCGTCGCTCTCCGGCGGAGAAAAACAGCGTGTGGCCATTGGCCGCGCGTTGCTCACCGCCCCCGAGCTGCTGCTGCTCGACGAACCGCTGGCCTCGCTCGATATTCCGCGTAAACGCGAACTTCTGCCTTATCTACAGCGCCTGACGCGCGAAATTAATATTCCGATGCTCTACGTCAGCCATTCGCTGGATGAGATCCTCCATCTGGCCGACAGGGTGCTGGTGCTGGAAGAGGGCAGCGTGAAGGCCTTCGGCAACCTGGAAGAGGTGTGGGGCAGCAGCGTAATGCACCCGTGGCTACCCAGGGAGCAGCAGAGCAGCATCCTGAAAGTGAGCGTTCTGGAACACCATCCACACTACGCAATGACCGCCCTGGCGCTGGGCGACCAGCATCTGTGGGTCAATAAGATCGACAAACCGCTACAGTCCGCGCTGCGGATCCGCATCCAGGCGTCGGACGTCTCGCTGGTGCTGCAGCCGCCGCTGCAAACCAGTATTCGAAATATTCTGCGCGCCAAAGTCGCGGAGTGTTTTGATGATAACGGTCAGGTGGAAGTGAAGCTTGAAGTCGGCAGCAGGACGCTCTGGGCGCGCATCAGCCCGTGGGCAAGGGATGAGTTAGGGATCAAACCCGGCCTGTGGCTTTACGCGCAAATTAAGAGCGTCTCGATCACCGCCTGATTACAGCAGGTGGGTGTAAATGTACTGTGCGATGCTGTCGGTGGTGTTGTCACCAATCACCACGTTGGCGCGGGCTTTTACCGCGTCGTCGGCATTGCCCATCGCCACGCCGGTACCGGCGGCTTCCAGCATGCTGATGTCGTTGTAGTTGTCGCCGAAGGCGATCACGTCACGCATCGACCCGCCCTGTGATTCCACATACTGCGTCAGGCCCTTGCCTTTGCTGTTGCCTTTGCGGGCAATGTCCACCTGGTCATGCCAGGACCATTCGCACTCCAGACCCAGCGTTTGTTCCACGTGTTTTGCGAAGGTATTCAGTTTGGCGGTGTCTTCATCCGTCAGGGCAAATTTCCAGATGGCCTCAACGTCCTGGGCGGCCTGACGCAGGGAGGAAACCTGGGTAAAGACCGGACGCTGCGCTTCAGGCAGGGACAACGCCCAGTTGCTGGTGCGCACCACATGGCCAGTAGGGCGCTCGTACACCATCGCGTTATCCACGTACATCAGGCCGTGAACGGAATGCTCATCCAGCAGCTCGATCAGCTGCAGCGCCTGGGGAACCGGCAGCGGGTCGGAGGCTAAAACCTTTTTTGCCTGATAATCATACAAATAAGTGCCATTACAACAAATTGCAGGTGTATCTAAAGCCAGTGCCTGATAAAAAGGGTGAATGGCAACGTGATGTCGACCCGTTACGATAAGGAGTTGATATCCCACTTCCTGCGCGCGTTTAAGCGCCTCAAGGGAGGAGGGGAGAAGGGTTTTTTGCGGCGTCAGTAAGGTACCGTCTAAATCCAGAGCAATCACACGCGAGGTCATCTGTTTTCCAGGGTTAATATTGAATTTACGTTTTGATGGGATGGTACACCGAGAGGCGAACGCTTCAAAATTCCTGTCGACAATTCAGCATTCACCGTCAAAAGTTAACTACTTTCATGCGCAGTGAGGAGTGAATATTCATGAAACAAACCGTTTATACCGCCAGTCCTGAAAGCCAGCAGATCCACGTCTGGCGTTTAAATACCGAAGGGACACTCACGCTGGTTCAGGTTGTTGACGTGCCAGGCCAGGTGCAACCGATGGTCATCAGCCCGGATAAACGTTTCTTGTACGTGGGTGTGCGCCCGGAGTTCCGCGTGCTGGCCTATCGCATTTCTCCGGACGATGGCGCGCTGACGTACACTGCCGAAGCACCACTGCCGGGCAGCCCAACCCATATCTCGACCGATCGTAAAGGCAACTTTGTCTTCAGCGGCTCTTATAACGCGGGCTGCGTCAGCGTAACGCGTCTGGAAGATGGCATTCCGATCGAAACCGTGGATGTGGTGGAAGGGCTTGAAGGCTGCCACTCGGCGAATATCACGCCGGATAACCGCACGCTGTGGGTGCCTGCGCTGAAGCAGGATCGTATCTGCCTGTTCACCCTGAGCGACGATGGTCACCTGGTGGCGCAGAATCCTGCCGAAGTGACCACCGTTGAAGGCGCCGGTCCGCGCCATATGGTCTTCCATCCGAACCAGCAGTACGCCTACGTGGTCAATGAGCTGAACAGCTCTGTGGACGTATGGGAGCTGAAAGATCCAAACGGTCAGATTGAGTGCGTGCAGACGCTGGACATGATGCCGTCTGATTTCTCCGATACCCGCTGGGCGGCGGATATCCACATTACGCCAAATGGCCGCCATCTGTACGCCTGCGACCGTACCTCCAGCCTGATTACCGTCTTTAGCGTCTCTGAAGACGGCAGCGTGCTGGCGATTGAAGGGTTCCAGCCAACGGAAACCCAGCCGCGCGGCTTTAATATCGATCACAGCGGTAAATACCTGATTGCGGCGGGGCAGAAATCCCACCATATCGCGCTGTATGAAATTAAAGGCGAGCAGGGGCTGCTGGAAGAGAAAGGGCGTTATGCCGTAGGCCAGGGGCCAATGTGGGTCGTGGTAAACGCTCACTAAGCGGCTAAAAATAAAAAACCTCGCGAATGCGAGGTTTTTTTATCTCTGTAAGCCGGGTAAGGCGAAGCCGCCACCCGGCAAAACAGCTTACTGCTTCGGCTCAGCAACCACTTTGCTACCCAGACCGCGGTTGTTGTATTCCCACATGCGGTTGAAGTTAGCGTCGTTCAGGTTGCGCTGCACGTTCCCTTTATCATCCACCGCACCGGTATTGCCGGAGAATGGACGTTTGGAGATCGCGGCATCAGCCCACGGCTTCGCCATGTTGAAGCCTTCGTTGATCACGCTGTCGCGAATCACGACCTGGCCGTTGGTCGCAGAGTCCACGTCCAGGGAGCGTCCCAGCTGCGCTACGCCGTCACCGGCAGCATTAAAGCGGCTGTTCACGGCCAGGAAGCCGTAGAAGAGGTTAGACTGGGTTGCCGGAGCAAACACGTAACCTTCCTGCTGAGTGCGTGAGTTCACCACGCGGAAATCGGTATTATCAAACACCACCGCGCCGCGACCGGACACCAGATCCACGTCACCTTCAACGTAGCTGTTGGTCACCAGGGTACGGGTCAGGCGGTTGTTCTGCAGGGTATTCTGCACGCCGCTGTTGGTCACGAAGAAGGTGTTCTGACGACCCAGAATATTGACGTTGTTAATCTGCACCTGATCGCCATCGCTACGCAGCGCAACGGCCTGGTGGTTACCTGCATCAACGCTGTCGCCCAGGGTATTCTGAATGGTCAGGTTCTGCAGCTGCAGACCGTTATTCTGAGACCAGAACACCGCCGAGCACATCACGCCAATGGTGGCGGAACGCTTGCTCTGGCAGTTATCAAACATATACCACGCCGGTTTACCCGGCATATATTTACCGGCCGGGTTCACCAGGTGACGCCAGGTGTTGCTGTCGATTTCGGAATCAATCGCCAGGCCAATTTTTACGTCGATCGCTTTTTCGCCCAGACCGTAAAGCGTAATGCTGCCAGGGGCCGCCGGAACATACACGGTGCCTTCATATTCACCCGGCAGGATCGCGATGTACTGGCGAGACGCGCTGTGTTTAGTGATGGCCGCATCAACCGCAGCCTGAATAGAGGTATGCGTTACGCCCTGCGCACCCGCCGGGCCAACCACGAAGTCAGGCTGTTTAGGCAGGTTAATAGAAGACGGTGTCCACGGCGCAGCGTTAGGATCCATCGCCGAGAAGTAGTGCGCACGATCGAAGTTCTTCGCTTCATCAGCGGACAAAATCGGGCGGGAGGCGGTACCGGGCGCAACCTGCTCAGAAGGACGCTGATCCGGTGGTGTTGAACTGCATGCGGATAAGGTCACTCCAAAGGCGAGTGCTAACGCCAGACGGGAAATCCTGGAAATGTTCAAGGTAGAGCTCCTGGGTATGCAAGTCTTAAACGGGATAGACGAAATAGCCTGCTTTTTTATACTAAGTTGAGCGAAACGGGAAGATAAAAAGGGTAAAAGTTGCATTTTTAGCCCAGCAGCGGCAGGTAAGTGATCACAAATAAATAACATTTTCAGTCAAGGCGGTTGACAGTAGACGGTGGATGCAAATAAATGTCTATACAACCTAAGACAAGTGGAATGCCCCATGCAGCAGATTCATCCCGACGATGTAATATGGCGAAATGCGCGACTGGCTACGATGGCGCCGGACGTACCTGCGCCTTATGGACTGAAAGAGCAACACGCCCTGGTCGTGCGCGGCCACACTGTTCTGGCCGCGATCCCTGAATCTGACATTCCTTCCGGACACCGACACTGTGTCGATCTTCAGGGACGTCTGGTCACGCCTGGCCTGATTGACTGCCATACCCACCTGGTGTTTGGAGGCGACCGCGCGGCGGAGTGGGAGCTGCGTCTGAACGGCGTCTCTTATCAAACAATCAGCGCCCAGGGGGGCGGGATTAACGCTACCGTGACGGCGACGCGCACCAGCTCAGCCGAAACCTTGCTGAAACTGGCGCAGCAGCGGCTCCAGCGTCTAATGAATGAAGGCGTGACGACCGTTGAAATCAAATCGGGATACGGGCTCAACGCCGAGACCGAAGAGAAGATGCTGCAGGTTGCCCGCCAGCTGGGCCGCAATAATCCGATCGATATCAGCCCAACGCTGCTGGCGGCCCATGCGGTTCCGCCGGAATACCGGCAGGATCCGGATGCCTACCTCACGCTGGTCTGTGAGCAGATACTGCCCACGCTGTGGCAAAAAGAGTTATATGAAGCAGTCGACGTGTTTTGTGAAAACGTCGGCTTTACCCCGTCGCAAACCGAGCGCCTCTTCAAGGCCGCCGCCGCGCTGGGTATCCCGGTGAAAGGGCATGTCGAACAGCTGTCGAATCAGGGCGGCGCGGCGCTGGTCAGCCAGTACAAGGGCCTTTCCGCCGATCATATTGAATATCTCGACGACGCAGGCGTTCAGGCGATGGCGGAAAGCGGCACGGTTGCCGTCCTGTTGCCGGGTGCGTTCTATTTTCTTCAGGAGCGCCAGCGCCCGCCGGTTGAACGGCTCAGAAAACAGGGCGTGCCGATGGCGGTCGCCACCGACTATAACCCCGGCACCAGCCCGTTTGCGAGCCTGCACCTGGCGATGAACATGGCCTGCGTCCAGTTTGGCCTGACGCCTGAAGAGGCCTGGGCTGGCGTCACGCGGCATGCCGCGCAGGCGCTGGGCCGTGGCGCAACCCACGGGCAGCTGCGGGCAGGGTTTGTCGCCGATTTTATCGTCTGGGATGCTCATCATCCGGTTGAGATGGTCTACGAGCCGGGACGCAACCCGCTTTATCAACGTATTTTCCGTGGGGAGGCAGTATGAGGTTATGGCGGCCCGTAGCCGAAACCGTCTGGCAGGGGCGCGACGACAGTGCCGAGGCCAGCAGTGCAAAGCGCATTTTCCAGACGATAAAGCAGCAGGGCCAGTTCACGCCGCTTGCATCCGGCATCGCGCTGATAGGCTTTGAATGTGATGAAGGGGTAAAACGCAATCAGGGCAGGCCCGGCGCCGTGCAGGCACCGGATATGCTGCGAAAAGCGCTGGCAAATATGGCAAGCCATCAGGGGCATGACCGGCTGGCGGATATGGGCTCGGTGTACGTTGAAGGCGGCGAGCTGGAAGCGGCACAGCAGGCGTTAAGCGATGCCGTCACGGCCTGTCAGCAGTCCGGGATGCGCACGCTGGTGTTTGGCGGCGGTCACGAAACCGCCTGGGCGCACGGTCGCGGCGTGCTGGACGCCTTCCCGAACGAGCGGGTTGTCATTATCAACCTTGATGCCCATCTCGATCTGCGCAAGGCCGACCGGGCCACATCCGGCACCCCGTTTCGCCAGCTGGCGCGCTACTGCGATGAGCGCGGGCGAGAATTTCACTATGCCTGCTTTGGCGTGAGCCGGGCGGCGAACACGCTGGCGCTGTGGGATGAGGCCGAACGCCTGAACGTCACGCTGGTGGAAGATCTCCATTTCAGGCGCGATGCGCTATCCGCCCTGGCAAGGGTGCTGGCGCAGGCCGATCGTATCTATCTGACGATCGATCTGGACGTCCTGCCCGCCAGCGAAATGCCTGCCGTGTCCGCACCGGCTGCGTTAGGCATACCGGCGCTGGATCTTCTCCCGGTTATCGAACAAATCTGCCGTAGCGGTAAGCTACAGGCCGCCGATCTGGTAGAGTTTAACCCGCAGTACGATCGGGACGGGCAGGGCGCTAAGCTCGCCGCCCGCCTGGCCTGGCAAATTGCTCACTGGTGGGCATAACACTATTCAAGGAGTCACGATGTTTTCACGCTCACCTCTGCCGCAGTCGAGCCCTCCCGCGCCTTTCTATGAAAAGGTGAAGCAGGCAATTAGCGAAAAAATCGCTACCGGCGTCTGGCGCCCGCACGATCGCATTCCCTCGGAGGCCGAGCTGGTGGCGCAGTTTGGTTTTAGCCGGATGACCGTCAACCGGGCGCTGCGCGAGCTGACTGACGAAGGGCTTCTGGTGCGCCTGCAGGGCGTGGGGACGTTTGTGGCGGAACCGAAAGGACAATCTGCCCTGTTTGAAATCCGCAGCATTGCGGACGAGATAGCCGCGCGTAATCATCAGCACCGCTGTGAGGTGCTGGTGCTCGAAGAGACCCAGGCCAGCGCCGAGCAGGCCACAGAGCTTAACGTCAAGGAGGGAAGCCGCATTTTCCACTCCGTGATGGTGCATTTCGAAAACGACATTCCGGTGCAGATTGAAGATCGCTGCGTTAACGCTGAGCGGATACCGGACTATCTGAACCAGGATTACACCCAGACCACGCCGCATGCTTATCTCTCGCTCGTCGCACCGCTGACGGAAGGGGAGCACATTGTGGAGGCCGTGCGCGCCACGCCGCAGGAGTGTGAAAGGCTACGCATTAAAGAGCACGATCCATGCCTGCTGATCCGCCGTCGGACCTGGTCCTCGTCGCACATTGTGTCGCATGCCCGGCTGCTTTTCCCGGGGAATCGCTACCGGCTGCAGGGCCACTTCATGTCATAAGTTTTATAAGCGTGATCGCTAACGCAATATAACAAAATTGTATCTTTTTTGTTAAATCTGACCTTGTGTGTGCTTGTCTATACAAGTATATCTAAATGCATCATCTGTCCCCTATGAGGAGCACACAATGTCGTCAGGTAAATACCGCCAGCAGGACGTCCGCGCCGCGCGCGGCACCACGCTTACCGCCAAAAGCTGGCTCACCGAAGCCCCGTTGCGCATGTTGATGAACAACCTCGACCCTGAGGTGGCGGAAAACCCCCACGAGCTGGTGGTCTACGGCGGCATAGGCCGCGCCGCGCGCAACTGGGAATGCTATGACGCAATTGTAAAATCCCTGAGCGAACTCGAACACGACGAAACCCTGCTGGTGCAGTCCGGCAAGCCGGTGGGCGTGTTCAAAACGCACAAAAACGCGCCGCGCGTGCTGATCGCTAACTCTAACCTCGTGCCGCACTGGGCCACCTGGGAACACTTCAACGAACTGGACGCAAAAGGGCTGGCGATGTATGGCCAGATGACCGCGGGTAGCTGGATCTACATCGGCAGCCAGGGGATCGTGCAGGGCACCTATGAAACCTTCGTGGAAGCCGGTCGCCAGCACTATAACGGCTCGCTGAAAGGCCGCTGGGTATTGACCGCGGGTCTTGGCGGCATGGGCGGCGCGCAGCCGCTGGCCGCCACGCTTGCCGGCGCGTGCTCGCTGAACATTGAGTGCCAGCAGAGCAGAATTGATTTCCGTCTGCGCACCCGCTACGTCGATGAGCAGGCAACCGATCTGGACGATGCGCTGGCGCGCATCAAAAAATACACCTCCGAAGGCAAAGCGGTGTCGATTGCCCTGTGCGGCAACGCGGCGGACATTCTCCCGCAGCTCGTCGCCCGCGGCGTGCGTCCGGATCTGGTCACCGACCAGACCAGCGCCCATGACCCGCTGCACGGTTACCTGCCAAAAGGCTGGACGTGGGAAGAATATCAGCAAAAAGCGGAAACCGACCCGGAAGGCACGGTGCTTGCCGCGAAACGCGCCATGGCCGAACACGTCTCCGCCATGCTGGGCTTTAGCCAGATGGGCATTCCGACCTTTGACTACGGCAACAACATCCGCCAGATGGCGAAAGAGATGGGCGTGAATAACGCGTTCGACTTCCCGGGCTTCGTTCCTGCCTATATTCGCCCGCTGTTCTGCCGCGGTATCGGTCCGTTCCGCTGGGTTGCCCTGTCCGGTGACCCGGAGGATATCTACAAAACCGACGCCAAAGTGAAGGAGATCGTCGCCGATGACGAACACCTGCATCACTGGCTGGACATGGCCCGCGAGCGCATTAACTTCCAGGGCCTGCCGGCGCGTATCTGCTGGGTAGGGCTGGAGTGGCGTCAAAAACTCGGCCTCGCCTTCAACGAAATGGTGCGCAGCGGTGAAGTCTCCGCGCCGATCGTCATCGGCCGCGACCACCTGGATTCCGGCTCCGTCGCCAGCCCGAACCGCGAAACCGAAGCCATGCGCGACGGCTCGGATGCGGTCTCCGACTGGCCGCTGCTGAACGCTCTGCTGAATACCGCCAGCGGCGCGACCTGGGTGTCGCTGCACCACGGCGGCGGCGTGGGGATGGGCTTCTCCCAGCATTCCGGGATGGTCATCGTCTGCGACGGAACCGATGAAGCCGCCGCGCGTATCGCTCGCGTGCTGCACAACGACCCGGCCACCGGCGTGATGCGTCACGCGGATGCGGGTTACGAAATTGCCATTGACTGTGCCAAAGAGCAGGGCCTTAACCTGCCGATGATCCCTGCCACACAAGGAAAGCATTAATGAACGCATTAACACTCACTCCCGGCTCGCTGACGCTCAAGCAGCTGCGTAACGTCTGGCGTAAACCGGTCACCCTTTCGCTGGATGAAAGCGCCCACGCCGCCATTAACGACAGCGTCGCCTGCGTCGAAGCCATCGTTGCTGAAGGGCGAACCGCCTACGGGATTAACACCGGCTTTGGCCTGCTGGCGCAGACCCGCATCGCGACGCACGATCTGGAAAACTTACAGCGTTCGCTGGTGCTGTCGCATGCCGCTGGCGTGGGTCAGCCGCTGGACGATGAGATTGTCCGTCTGATGATGGTCCTCAAAATCAACAGCCTGGCGCGCGGTTTCTCCGGCATTCGCCTGAGCGTGATTCAGGCGCTGATGGCCCTGGTCAATGCGGAAGTCTATCCGTGGATCCCGGCAAAAGGTTCCGTCGGCGCATCCGGCGATCTTGCGCCGCTGGCGCACATGTCGCTGCTGCTGCTGGGCGAAGGCAAAGCGCGCTGGCAGGGCGAGTGGCTTCCTGCGAAAGAGGCGCTGAAAAAAGCCGGGTTAAACCCGATCACCCTGGCGGCGAAAGAGGGGCTTGCGCTGCTGAACGGCACGCAGGCATCGACCGCTTTCGCGCTGCGCGGCCTGTTTGAAGCGGAAGATCTGTTTGCCTCGGCGGTAGTATGCGGTGCGCTGACCACCGAAGCCGTGCTGGGCTCGCGTCGCCCGTTCGATGCCCGCATCCACGAGGTGCGCGGTCAGCGCGGGCAGATTGATGCCGCCGCGATGTACCGTCACGTGCTTACCGACACCAGCGAAATTGCCGATTCACACCATAACTGCGAAAAGGTGCAGGATCCGTATTCCCTGCGCTGTCAGCCGCAGGTGATGGGCGCGTGCCTGACGCAACTGCGCCAGGCGGCAGAGGTGCTGCTGGTGGAGGCCAACGCGGTGTCCGACAACCCGCTGGTGTTCGCCCAGGAAAACGAGGTGGTCTCCGGGGGCAACTTCCACGCCGAGCCGGTGGCAATGGCGGCGGATAATATCGCCCTAGCGATTGCCGAAGTCGGCGCGTTGTCCGAGCGCCGTATTGCGCTGATGATGGATAAACATATGTCCCAGCTGCCGCCGTTCCTGGTGCGTAACGGCGGGGTCAACTCGGGCTTTATGATTGCCCAGGTGACCGCGGCGGCGCTGGCGAGCGAGAACAAAGCCCTGTCGCACCCGCACAGCGTGGACAGCCTGCCAACGTCAGCGAACCAGGAAGATCACGTTTCGATGGCACCGGCTGCCGGACGTCGTCTGTGGGAAATGGCCTCCAACACCCGCGGCGTGCTGGCGGTGGAATGGCTGGCGGCATGTCAGGGTGTCGATCTGCGTGAAGGGCTAAAATCCAGCCCGCTGCTGGAGCAGGCGCGTCATGCGCTGCGCGAGCATGTATCGCACTACGATGACGACCGCTTCTTTGCGCCGGATATTGATAAGGCGATGCAGCTTCTGGAAGAGGGAAGCCTTGTAGGACTGTTACCTTCGGTGCTGTGATTTTTACCCTCACCCTAACCCTCTCCCACTGGGAGAGGGAATTGCCCGGTTTTCTCCCTCTCCCTGTGGGAGAGGGCCGGGGTGAGGGCATCAGCCCGCACTATTATGAATACATCGCCGTAATCGACGCGCTGCCCAGCGAATGGAAATGCACGTTAAACCCTACCATCGCGCCGCTCGCCCCTTCATCGACCTCAATCTTCTCCACATCCAGCGCGTGCACCGTGAAGATATAGCGGTGGGTTTCCCCTTTTGGCGGCGCCGCGCCGCCGTAGCCCGCTTTACCAAAATCGGTGCGCGTCTGAAGGGCGCCTTCAGGCAGGGCAACCAGGTCTGAACCGGAGCCCTGCGGCAGGACGCGCGTGTCGGCAGGCAGGTTCGCCACAATCCAGTGCCACCAGCCGGAGCCGGTAGGCGCATCCGGGTCGTAGCAGGTTACGACAAAGCTTTTGGTTCCGGCCGGAACCTCGTCCCACGCCAGGTGTGGGGAGATATTGTCTCCCTGATACCCCATGCCGTTGAATACGTGGCGTTCCGGCAGTTTTTCACCGTCGCGCAGATCTTTACTGATGATTTTCATACGGTTTACCCTCGTTGATCGCTCGTCCAGCAAGTGTAATGCATAGGGTTACATCGTGAAATGCGCGGGAATGTTAACGGCTGTTACAACCGCGTCGGTTAATTTACGCAGCTGCTCCGGCGTAATGCTGTACGGCGGCATCAGGTAGATAAGCTTGCCGAAAGGCCGCACCCAGACGCCCTGCTCAACGAAGAAGCGCTGCAGCGCCGCCATATTCACCGGATGGGTGGTTTCAATCACGCCGATGGCGCCCAGCACGCGCACGTCTGCCACGAAATTCGCGCCCGAGGCGGCGCTCAGCTCGTCTTTCAGCTGCGCCTCAATCGCCGCAACCTGCGTCTGCCACTCGCCGCTCTCCAGAATGGCCAGGCTTTCGCTTGCGACGGCGCAGGCCAGCGGATTACCCATAAACGTCGGGCCGTGCATAAAGCAGCCCGCCTCGCCGTCGCTGATGGTGTCGGCAACCTGACGGGTCGTGAGCGTGGCGGAGAGCGTCATGGTGCCGCCGGTCAGCGCCTTGCCCAGACACAGAATATCCGGCGCAATGCCTGCATGCTCGCAGGCAAACAGCCTGCCGGTGCGGCCAAAGCCGGTGGCGATCTCATCGGCAATCAGCAGAATGCCCTCGCGGTCGCACATCCTGCGAATACGTCTCAGCCATTCCGGATGGTACATCCGCATTCCGCCTGCGCCCTGCACAATCGGCTCGAGGATCACCGCGGCGATTTCATGGCGATGCGCCGCCATCAGCCGGGCGAAACCTACCATGTCCATCTCGTTCCACTCGCCGTCGAAACGGCTCTGCGGGGCAGGGGCAAACAGGTTTTCCGGCAGATAGCCTTTCCACAGGCTGTGCATCGAGTTGTCCGGATCGCACACCGACATCGCCCCGAAGGTATCCCCGTGATAGCCGTTGCGGAAGGTGAGGAACCGCTGGCGCGTTTCGCCCTTCGCGTGCCAGTACTGCAGCGCCATTTTCATCGCCACTTCCACCGCCACGGAGCCGGAATCGGCCAGGAACACGCACTCCAGCGATTCAGGCGTCATTGCCACCAGACGACGGCATAAATCCACCGCGGGCTGATGGGTGATTCCGCCAAACATCACGTGCGACATCTGGTCAATCTGGGCCTTCATCGCCGCATTCAGGCGCGGGTGGTTGTACCCGTGAATGGCCGCCCACCACGAAGACATCCCGTCAACGAGCTGTTCGCCGCTGGCGAGGTGCAGCTCGCAGCCGTGGGCCGAGGCCACCGGATAAACGGGAAGAGGGCGGGTAGTGGAAGTGTAAGGGTGCCAGATATGCTGCTTGTCGAAGGCGAGATCGTCCTGGGTCATAATCGACTTGTAAACCATTTTGAAAAGTTTTAGGTTTACGAGTATAAACCGAACCGAAAATTAACAAAACCCTTTGGAGAAGCCCGATGGCTCACCACGCACGCTGGACGATGTCGCAAGTCACTGAATTATTCAATAAACCTTTCCTTGAGCTGATGTTCGAAGCCCAACAGGTGCATCGTCAGCACTTCGATCCGCGCCATGTTCAGGTCAGCACGCTGCTGTCGATCAAAACCGGCGCCTGTCCGGAAGACTGCAAATATTGCCCGCAGAGTGCGCGCTACAAAACCGGCCTGGAATCTGAACGGCTGATGGAGGTGGAGCAGGTGCTCGACTCGGCGCGGAAGGCGAAAAACGCCGGCTCGACCCGCTTCTGCATGGGCGCGGCGTGGAAGAACCCGCACGATCGCGACATGCCGTATCTGGAGCAGATGGTGAAGGGCGTGAAGGAGATGGGCCTCGAAGCCTGTATGACGCTCGGCACGCTGAACGACGAGCAGGCGCAGCGCCTCTCCGCCGCAGGGCTGGACTACTACAACCATAACCTCGACACCTCGCCGGAATTTTACGGCAACATCATCACCACGCGGACCTATCAGGAGCGTCTGGACACGCTGGATAAAGTGCGTGACGCGGGGATCAAGGTCTGCTCGGGCGGTATTGTCGGCTTAGGCGAAACGGTGAAAGACCGCGCGGGCCTGCTGCTGCAGCTGGCGAACCTGCCGACCCCGCCGGAAAGCGTGCCGATCAACATGCTGGTGAAGGTTAAGGGCACGCCGATGGCGGACAACGACGACGTGGATGCGTTTGATTTTATCCGCACCATCGCGGTGGCGCGCATCATGATGCCGACCTCTTTCGTGCGCCTCTCCGCCGGTCGCGAGCAGATGAACGAGCAGACTCAGGCGATGTGCTTTATGGCCGGAGCCAACTCCATCTTCTACGGCTGCAAGCTGCTGACCACGCCGAACCCGGAAGAGGACAAAGACGTTCAGCTGTTCCGCAAGCTGGGGCTTAACCCGCATCAGACCGAGGTGCTGACGGGCGATAACGAGCAACAGCAGCAGCTGGAGCAGCAGATTTTCAACGCCGACACCGACCAGTTCTACAACGCGGCAGCCGTATGACCTGGCAGGCGCGCATTAATACCGCGCTGGACGAACGCCGGGCGGCAGAGGCGTTTCGCGTTCGCAGAGTGGTGGAAAACGGCGCGGGCCGTTTTCTTACCCGCGAGGGGCGGCAGTTTTGTAATTTCTCCAGCAACGACTATCTCGGGCTGAGCCAGCATCCGTCCATCATCCGCGCCTGGCAGCAGGGTGCGGAGCGGTTTGGCGTGGGCAGCGGCGGCTCGGGACACGTCAGCGGATACACCACGGCGCATCAGGCGCTGGAAGAAGCGCTTGCCGACTGGCTCGGCTACCCGCGCGCGCTGCTGTTCATCTCCGGCTTTGCCGCCAATCAGGCGGTCATTACCGCCCTGATGGGAAAAGAGGACCGCATTGTCGCTGACCGCCTGAGCCACGCCTCGCTGCTGGAGGCGGCAAATTTAAGCCCGGCGCAGCTGCGCCGCTTTGCCCATAACGATGCGGGGCAGCTCGCCGCGCTGCTGGATAAACCCTGCGACGGACAGCAGCTGGCGGTCACCGAAGGGGTGTTCAGCATGGACGGCGACAGCGCGCCGCTTGCCGCGCTGCACGAGGCCGCAAAGCGGCAAAACGCCTGGCTGCTGGTTGACGATGCCCACGGCATTGGCGTAATGGGCGACGAAGGTCGCGGCAGCGCGTATCAGCAAAACGTGAAGCCGGAGCTGCTGATCGTCACCTTCGGCAAAGGCTTTGGCGTCAGCGGCGCCGCCGTGCTGTGCAGCGATTCCGTCGCCGACTATCTGCTGCAGTTTGCCCGACACCTGATCTATAGCACCAGCATGCCCCCGGCGCAGGCCGTGGCGCTGTCTGCGTCGCTGGCGGTGATCCGCAGCGCAGAAGGGAATGAACGTCGTCAGCGGCTGGCGGAGCATATCTCCCGCTTCCGCCAGGGGCTAGCGGCGCTGCCCTTCCACAGCCCCGATTCGCAAAGCGCCATCCAGCCGGTGATTGTCGGCGAAAACGGTCGCGCGCTGGCGCTGGCACAGGCGCTGCGCGAGCGCGGCATGTGGGTGACCGCCATTCGCCCGCCAACGGTCCCGCCGGGTACCGCGCGGCTGCGTTTAACCCTGACGGCGGCGCATGAGGCACGGGATATCCAGACGCTGCTGGAGGTGCTCCATGATGCCGGTAAATAAACAGGCCGTTGCGGCGGCATTTGGCCGGGCCGCGCAGAGCTATTCGCAGCACGATGAGCTGCAGCGTCAGAGCGCGGAGGGGCTTCTGGCCGCGCTTGGCGAGAACCATTTTCCGCAGGTGCTGGACGCCGGCTGTGGTCCCGGCAGCAACAGCCGCTACTGGCGCGGGGCGGGAAGCCAGGTCACGGCTATCGACCTCTCAGAGCAGATGCTCGACGAGGCGCGTCAGCGACAGGCCGCGCACCATTATCTGCTGGCCGATATCGAGGCGATCCCGCTGGCGGATGCGCAGTTCGATCTGGTCTGGAGTCATCTGGCGGTCCAGTGGTGCAGCAGCCTGCCGCAGGCCTTACGCGAGCTTTATCGCGTGGCGCGACCGGGCGGGAAGGTGGCCTTTACCACCCTGCTGGAAAGTTCGCTGCCGGAGCTGAATCAGGCGTGGAAAGCGGTGGATGAGCAGCCGCACGCTAACCGCTTTTTATCGCATGACCAGGTGACGCAGGCGCTGGCAGGCTGGCGCTACCGCAGCACGGTGCAGACCATCACCCTCAATTTTAGCGATGCGTTCAGCGCGATGCGCTCGCTGAAGGGCATCGGGGCCACGCACCTGCATGCCGGACGGGAGAAAAAACCGCTGACCCGGGGCCAGCTGCAGCGTCTGGAGCTGGCCTGGCCGCAGCAGCGGGGACATTTCCCGCTTTCTTATCAACTTTTTCATGGGATTATCGAACGTGAGTGAACGTTATTTTGTCACCGGAACGGATACGGAAGTGGGCAAAACGGTGGCCAGCTCGGCGCTGCTGCAGGCGGCACGACTGATCGGAAAAAACACCGCCGGGTATAAGCCGGTTGCTTCCGGCAGCGAGATGACGGTGGAAGGGTTACGCAACACCGACGCGCTGGCGCTCCAGCGTAACAGCACGTGTGAGCTTGCCTATTCAGCGGTCAATCCGTACACCTTTGCCGAGCCGACCTCGCCGCACATCATCAGCGCTGACGAAGGTCGTCCGATTGATTTCACCGTGCTGTCAGCCGGGTTACGGACGCTGGAAAGCCAGGCCGACTGGGTGCTGGTGGAAGGCGCAGGCGGCTGGTTTACGCCGCTTTCGGACACGCAGACGTTTGCTGACTGGGTGCAGGCCGAGCAGCTTCCGGTCATTCTGGTCGTCGGCGTCAGGCTGGGCTGTATCAATCACGCCATGTTGACCGCGCAGGCCGTGCAGCAGGCCGGGCTGCGTCTGGCGGGCTGGATAGCCAACGACGTGGTTGCGCCGGGGAAACGACACCAGGAGTATCTGGCGACGCTCAGGCGCGTACTTCCCGCCCCGTGCCTCGGGGAAATTCCCTGGCTTGCAGACGGCGCGGAAAATGCCGACACCGGACGTTATCTCGATCTCAGCGTCTTGCTTCCCGCGACATCCAGTGCGCGATAAGCTCGTCATCCAGTTCGTTAACGTGGCCCTGCGCCACGTTACGCCCGCGATAAAGCATACAGAAACGGTCCGCAACGCGGCGGATAAACGACAGCTGCTGCTCCGCTAGCAGTACCGTCATACCTAACTCCCGGTTTAAGCGCACCAGCAGCTGCCCCAGCCTCTGGGCGAAGCTGTGTCCTGCGCCGTGCAGGGGCTCATCGAGGATCAGCAGGTGCGGACGGTTCACCAGCGCATTAGCCAGCGCCAGCTGGTACTGGTCGTCCGGAGAGAGCGTGTTGGCGCGGGCCTGCCGCAACGCGTAGAGCGCCGGAAACAGGTCGTAAACGTCACTTTTTGCTTCCGGGTTGGGTTTACCCATCGCCCGCATGGCGATATGCAGATTCTCCTCAATCGTTAGCTGGGAGAAGATCCGCCTGTCCTGCGGGACATAGCCTATCCCTGGTCTTGAGCGCTGTTCTGGCGGCAGGTTAAGCAAGTCGCGCGGCGGCGCGCCCGCCTCGTGCCAGATGATGCTGCCGCTTTCAACGGGCACTCTCCCGGCGATGCAATTCATGAGGGTGGTTTTCCCCATCCCCGGCAGGCCAACGACGCCAGTACACATCCCTTGCGGAAAATCCAAATTCACGTTCCATAGCGTATGTTGGCTTCCGTAAAACTGATTCACAGCACGCAGACTCAACATCTTTTTCTCCTTAAAAATGTGTGTAGGTGAGGCTCGTGTTTGAATCTGCAAAACCCCTGCCAGAAACGGAAAAGTGTTCAAATAAACGGCTTTTTTAGGAATAAATCACCGGAAAGCGGTTTATAAAAAACCGGATTGCACATCGACGGTGCTGGAGGTGGTGAGTTGTGGTGCAGAACCCAAAATGATGAAAATGTGAGCAAGATCCCATCGGTTGGTTATGAATGACGCAACTGTTAATCATCAAAAAATAGCTATAAAATTTTTTTACTGCCGTCTCGTGGGAAAAACCGGGAATTTGCCGAGCGCCAGTCTGCATGGGCTGGAAGCAGTTATCCACTATTCCTGTGGATAACCATGTGCATTAGAGTTAGAAAACACGCGATAAGCGAGAGAAGACGCGGCTTACGCCCAAATTGGCGCGAAACGCGGCTTTAGAAAATATCGTTTATTATTTAATTGCTTAGATAAAAGCAATTCCCGTCATGAAAGTGTCACCGGTTGCCACAAAACTATCATTACCTGGCTTGACAAATGTTAAAAAAGAAAAAGTTCTGGGGATAACCTGACCTGACTGGTGTTTTATATTGTCACAGTCCAAATTTTGGCCGTTATCCCACTAATCATTCAGGCGCTATGCTAAATATCCTGACATGATACTGGTTTTTCATCCAGTGTTTTTTACTGGCATTCCTGGCAACAACGAGTAAAATTACTCACCTGCCGCTTATAACGTCATCAGGTTGTCGCCCATGAGTAAACCGTTCAAATTGAATTCTGCTTTCCGTCCATCTGGCGATCAGCCTGAGGCGATCCGTCGTCTGGAAGAGGGGCTGGAAGATGGGCTGGCGCACCAGACGCTGCTGGGGGTAACCGGCTCGGGTAAAACCTTCACCATCGCCAACGTGATTGCGGATCTCCAGCGCCCAACGATGGTGCTGGCGCCCAATAAAACCCTGGCCGCACAGCTTTACGGCGAGATGAAAGAGTTCTTCCCGGAAAATGCGGTGGAGTATTTCGTCTCCTATTACGATTACTACCAGCCTGAAGCCTACGTACCGAGCTCTGACACCTTCATCGAGAAGGATGCCTCGGTGAACCAACACATCGAGCAGATGCGTCTGTCGGCCACTAAGGCGCTTCTGGAGCGTCGCGACGTGGTCGTCGTTGCGTCGGTTTCCGCGATCTACGGTCTGGGCGATCCGGATCTCTATCTCAAGATGATGTTGCACCTGACGCAGGGGATGATCATCGACCAGCGCGCCATCGTTCGTCGTCTGGCGGAGCTGCAGTACGCCCGTAACGATCAGGCGTTCCAGCGCGGGACGTTCCGCGTACGCGGTGAGGTGATCGACATCTTCCCGGCGGAATCGGACGATATGGCGCTGCGCGTCGAGCTGTTTGACGAAGAGGTTGAACGCCTGTCGCTCTTCGACCCGCTGACCGGACACGTTGAGTCGGTGATCCAGCGCTTTACCATCTACCCGAAAACGCACTACGTGACGCCGCGCGAGCGTATCGTGCAGGCGATGGAAGAGATCAAAGTGGAGCTGGCCGAGCGCCGTAAGGTGCTGCTGGCGAACAATAAGCTGCTGGAAGAGCAGCGCCTCAGCCAGCGCACCCAGTTCGACCTTGAGATGATGAACGAGCTGGGCTACTGCTCCGGCATTGAAAACTACTCGCGCTTCCTCTCCGGACGCGGGCCGGGCGAGCCGCCGCCGACGCTGTTTGATTACCTGCCGGCAGACGGTTTGCTGGTAATCGACGAATCCCACGTCACGATCCCGCAGATCGGCGGGATGTACCGCGGCGACCGGGCGCGTAAAGAGACGCTGGTGGAGTACGGGTTCCGACTGCCGTCGGCGCTGGATAACCGCCCGATGAAATTTGAAGAGTTTGAGGCGCTCGCGCCGCAAACCATCTACGTCTCGGCCACGCCGGGCAACTACGAGCTGGAGAAATCCGGTGTAGACGTTGTCGATCAGGTTGTGCGTCCGACCGGGTTGCTCGACCCGATTATTGAAGTTCGTCCGGTGGCCACGCAGGTGGACGATCTGCTCTCAGAGATCCGCGCTCGTTCCGCTATCAACGAGCGCGTGCTGGTGACCACGCTCACCAAGCGCATGGCGGAAGACCTCACCGAGTATCTCGAAGAGCACGGCGAGAAGGTGCGCTATCTGCACTCGGATATCGACACCGTGGAGCGCATGGAGATTATCCGCGATCTGCGTCTGGGCGAGTTTGACGTGCTGGTGGGGATCAACCTGCTGCGAGAAGGTCTGGATATGCCGGAAGTCTCGCTGGTGGCGATTCTGGATGCGGACAAAGAGGGCTTCCTGCGTTCTGAACGCTCCCTGATCCAGACCATCGGCCGTGCGGCGCGTAACGTCAACGGTAAAGCGATTCTGTACGGTGACAAAATCACCCCGTCGATGGCGAAAGCGATTGGCGAAACGGAGCGCCGCCGCGAGAAACAGCAGCGCTACAACGAAGAGCACGGCATCACGCCGCAGGGGCTGAACAAGAAGGTGGTGGATATTCTGGCGCTGGGTCAGAACATTGCCAAAACCAAAGCGAAAGGTCGCGGCAAGGCGCGTTCAGTGGTGGAAGAAGATACCGTCGTGCTGACGCCGAAAGCGCTGCAGCAGAAAATCCACGAGCTGGAAGGGCAGATGATGCAGCACGCGCAGAACCTGGAGTTCGAAGAGGCGGCGCAAATCCGCGACCAGCTACATCAGCTGCGGGATCTTTTCATCGCGGCATCGTGAGTAAAGCAATGTTTTCTCCCTCTCCCTGTGGGAGAGGGCCGGGGTGAGAGCAACAGGCCGCACAAAATGAACCTAACCCAGCGCCTGAATCGCCTTCTCCAGCGCCTCGCGCAGCAGGTGACGGTCATGGCGATATTTAATATCACTCGCTTCCAGCGGCTCCTGCACCACCACGCGGTCGCCAATACCCGACACATCCACCTTCGGCCCCACCACGACGCCGTCGATGATTTTTTTACCGACGTACTGCTCCATTAATTCAAGCTTGTCTGCCAGCGACAGGCTCGCCGCCGCCGGGCTCAGTTCACGTCCCAGGTTACCGATGTAAACCATCGGGGCAGGGGTGCGGCGCAGCGCCTGCGCCAGCTCTTTTACGAGTAGAATTGGCATCAGGCTGGTGTAAAAACTGCCCGGGCCGATCAGGATAAGATCCGCTTCCCCAATGGCCTCCACCGCTTCTCGCGTGGCGGGTACGCTCGGGTAGGTCATTAACTCCGTGGGCGGCAGGATGAGCTGGTCAATATTCACCTCGCCGTAAACTTCATGCCCTTCGGCATCGATCGCCATCAAGTCAACCGGTTGTTCGGACATGGGGATCAGGAATGCGTCCACTTTGAGCAGATTACGGATTAAGTTGATGGCTTCCAGAGGCCTTACGCTCAGGTGATCGAGCGCCTTTAACATCAGATTTCCGAGGTTATGCCCGGAAAGTTCGCCATTACCGCTAAAACGGTACTCAAACATCGCCGACGCGACGCTTGGCTCGGTAATTAACTGGTTCAGACAGTTGCGCATGTCTCCCCAGGCAATGCCGCCTTCGGCACGACGAATGCGCCCGGTTGAGCCGCCGTTGTCGGTGGTGGTCACTATCCCTGTCAGCCTTGAGCCGAGTGACGACAAAGAGGACATAACCCGGCCTAAGCCGTGTCCTCCGCCAAGAGCGACCACTCGGTCAAGATCCGCAAAAGTGCGATTGCGCATACGTATTCCTTATCACGTTCGATCGCGTAACAGTAACCTAACTACCCCTAAAAGACGATGCCTCACCCGATGCAAAATGACGTATATCAATGTGAAAATGCGGTTTTTAGGTATTCTGTAGCGAAAATGCAGGATCGATTCGCTATATAGATAATTATATAGCGTGAAGCGATAATGGCGTCGTCAGAATTTCCGCGCTACTATCGCCCTAACCACGTTTTCAAAATTGAAAACATACACTCTAGCCTTTGTGCCTGTGTCGAAAGATATGGCGCTCTGGCCGTGGCGAATTTGCCACCAGGGTACAGAAAGAAATGACTGTGCCTCCCGATCTGGAAAGGTGTACATGGCTTCACAACTTACTGATGCTTTCGCGCGTAAGTTTTATTACTTACGTCTGTCGATTACCGATGTGTGCAACTTCCGTTGCACCTACTGCCTGCCCGATGGCTACAAACCGGGCAGCGTCACCAATAACGGCTTTCTCTCCGTGGATGAAGTGCGCCGCGTCACGCGCGCCTTCTCTGAGCTCGGCACCGAAAAAGTGCGTCTGACCGGCGGCGAACCCTCTCTGCGCCGTGATTTTCCCGACATCATTGCCGCCGTGCGTGAAAACGAACGTATCCGCCAGATTGCCGTGACCACTAACGGTTACCGCATGGCGCGTGACGTGGCGAACTGGCGCGATGCGGGGCTGACGGCGATCAACGTCAGCGTCGATAGCCTGGACGCCCGTCAGTTCCACGCTATTACCGGCCAGGATAAATTCCAGCAGGTTATGGACGGCATCGACGCGGCATTTGCGGCCGGGTTCGAGAAGGTCAAAGTCAACACGGTGCTGATGCGTGATGTGAACCATCATCAGCTCGATACCTTCCTGGCGTGGATCAAATCCCGCCCTATACAGCTGCGTTTTATCGAGCTGATGGAAACCGGCGAGGGCAGCGAGCTGTTCCGTCGCCATCACATCTCCGGCATGGTGCTGCGCGACGCGCTGCTGAGACGCGGCTGGATCCACCAGATCCGCCAGCGCAGCGACGGCCCGGCGCAGGTCTTCTGCCACCCGGATTACGAAGGTGAGATAGGGCTTATCATGCCCTATGAGAAAGACTTCTGCGCCAGCTGCAACCGCCTGCGCGTCTCCTCCGTTGGCAAGCTCCATCTTTGCCTGTTCGGCGACGGCGGCGTAGATCTTCGCGATCTGCTGGAAGACGATGCGCAGCAGGACGCGCTTGAAGCACGCATTTCTGAAGCTCTGACGCATAAAAAACAGACCCACTTCCTGCATCAGGGCAATACCGGTATTACTCAGAACCTGTCCTACATCGGCGGGTAATCAGGCTTAAGAAGGAATCAGAAGATGAGTCAGGTAAGCGCAGAATTTATCCCGACACGCATTGCTATCCTTACCGTTTCCGATCGCCGCGGCGAAGAGGATGATACCTCCGGCCACTGGCTGCGCGAGGCGGCCCATGACGCGGGGCATCACATCGTCGATAAAGCGATAGTGAAGGAGAACCGCTACGCCATTCGCGCGCAGGTTTCGCAGTGGATTGCGAGCGATGAGGTGCAGGTGGTGCTGATCACCGGCGGCACCGGTTTTACCGCAGGCGATCAGGCCCCCGAAGCGCTGATCCCGCTGTTCGACCGCGAGGTAGAAGGCTTCGGCGAGGTGTTCCGCATGCTCTCCTTTGAAGAGATTGGTACCTCCACGCTCCAGTCGCGCGCGGTGGCTGGGGTGGCTAACAAAACCCTGATTTTCGCCATGCCGGGCTCGACCAAAGCCTGCCGCACCGCGTGGGAAAATATCATCGCCCCGCAGCTGGACGCCCGTACCCGTCCGTGTAATTTCCATCCCCATTTAAAGAAATAAGCTATGTCACAACTGACCCACATTAACGCCGCCGGTGAAGCGCATATGGTGGACGTCTCCGCCAAAGCCGAAACGGTGCGCGAGGCGCGCGCGGAAGCGTTTGTCACTATGCTGCCGGAAACGCTGGCGATGATTATCGACGGCAGCCACCATAAGGGCGACGTCTTTGCCACCGCGCGCATCGCCGGTATTCAGGCCGCCAAACGGACCTGGGAGCTCATTCCGCTGTGCCATCCGCTGATGCTGAGCAAGGTGGAAGTGAACCTGCAGGCGCAGCCGGAGCACAATCGGGTGCGGATTGAATCGCTGTGCCGCTTAACCGGCAAAACCGGCGTGGAGATGGAGGCGCTGACGGCGGCCTCAGTTGCCGCACTGACTATCTACGACATGTGCAAAGCGGTGCAGAAAGATATGGTGATTGGCCCGGTTCGCCTGCTGGCAAAAAGCGGCGGCAAATCCGGTGATTTTAAGGTGGATAGCCATGATTAAGGTGCTCTTTTTTGCGCAGGTGCGCGAGCTGGTGAATACCGACAGCCTGACGCTGGATGCGTCCTTCGAAAACGTCGCCGCCCTGCGCGCGCATCTGGCGGCACAAAGCGACCGCTGGGCGCTGGCGCTGGACGAAGGCAAGCTGCTGGCCGCCGTTAACCAAACGCTGGTGGAGTTCACCCATCCGCTGAAAGAAGGCGATGAAGTGGCCTTCTTCCCGCCAGTAACGGGGGGCTAAGATGGCTGAAACCCGAATTCTGGTGAGCCCCGAGCGTTTTAACGTAGGGACAGAATACAGCTGGCTGGCGGAACGCGATGAAGACGGCGCGGTTGTCACCTTCACCGGCAAAGTGCGCAACCACAACCTCGGCGACAGCGTGAAGGCACTGACGCTGGAGCACTATCCGGGGATGACCGAGAAATCACTGACGGAGATTGTCGACGAGGCGCGAGGCCGCTGGCCGCTTGGCCGCGTCACGGTTATTCACCGCATCGGCGAGATGTGGCCTGGCGAGGAGATTGTCTTCGTCGGGGTGACCAGCGCGCACCGCGGCAGCGCGTTTGCGGCAGGGGAGTTCATTATGGATTACCTCAAAACCAAAGCGCCGTTCTGGAAGCGCGAAGCCACGCCAGAAGGTGACCGATGGGTAGAATCTCGCGACAGCGATAAACAAGCTGCCAGCCGTTGGTAGTCGGTTTACGTGGATGTGTTAATCTTAACGTGTGTGTCTACTTAATCTTAATCAGGAGTGAATCATGGACCGATTTCCGCGTTCCGATTCAATAGTACAGCAGACCCGTAGCGGCCTGCAGACGTATATGGCTCAGGTGTACGGCTGGATGACGGTTGGCCTGCTGCTTACCGCGTTTATCGCGTGGTATGCGGCGAACACGCCTGAACTGATGATGTTTATCTTCTCCAGCAAAATCACCTTCTTTGGGCTGATTATCGCGCAGCTGGCGCTGGTGTTTGTGCTGTCGGGTCTGGTGCAAAAGCTCAGTGCCGGAATGGCGACCACGCTGTTTATGCTCTATTCGGCGCTAACGGGGCTGACGCTTTCCAGTATTTTCATCGTCTACACCTACTCTTCCATCGCCAGCACCTTTGTGGTGACCGGCGGGATGTTCGGCGTGATGAGCCTCTACGGTTACACCACGAAGCGCGATCTGAGCGGTTTAGGCAGCATGCTGTTTATGGGCTGATTGGGATTGTGCTGGCGTCGCTGGTAAACCTGTGGCTGAAGAGCGACGCGCTGATGTGGGCTGTGACCTACATCGGGGTGGTGATCTTCGTTGGGTTGACGGCGTATGACACCCAGAAGCTGAAAAACATCGGCGAGCAGATCGACGTACGCGACAGTTCAAACCTGCGCAAATACGCGATTCTGGGCGCGCTGACGCTGTATCTGGACTTCATCAACCTGTTCCTGATGCTGCTGCGTATTTTCGGCAACCGTCGTTAAGGTTATTTTGCCGGGTGGCGGTGCGGTCTGGTGCCCTCACCCTGACCCTCTCCCACGGGAGAGGGAATAAACACTAAAAACGGCAACAAGGTTGCCGTTTTGCTTTTATTTCGCTAAGGCCTTCTCGTTCTTCGCTCTCAGCTTTTTCGCCCGACTCTCCAGCACCAGATAACAGACCGTTGCCAGCGCCAGCGGCAGGAAGTAATACAGCATGCGGTACGCCAGCAGGGCCGCGATAATCGTTCCCTGAGAGACATGCTCCCCGGCCAGCAGGGCGATAAATACCGCTTCCAGCACGCCGATCCCCGCCGGAATATGCACAATCACGCCCGCAATGCTGCTCACCAGCAGCACGCCCAGCACGAAGAAGTAGTTCACGTCCTCGCCAATCAGCAGCCAGATAATGGCCCCCATCGCCATCCAGTTGGCGCTGGAGACTGCCATCTGCAGCACCGCAAACTTCCACGAGGGCAATACCAGCTTTTGCCCCTTGATGGTCATATGGCGGCGTTTGGCAAAGGCGCAGGCCCACAGATACACGGCGATAATCAGCAGCAGTACGATGCCCAGAATGCGCAGCGTGGCCTCATCGATATACCAGTGCGCGGGCAGCTGCACTACGCCGATGGTGAAGATCACCCCGCCGAGCAGAATATAGCCCAGCCAGTTGGTGGTGATGCTTAACGAGAAAATGCGCGTGATGGTCCCGCCCGGCAGGCCGAGCCGCGAATAAAGGCGATATCGCATGCCGATGCCGCCGACCCAGGTGCTCAGCGTCAGGTTAAAGGCGTAGCAGATAAACGACACCAGCATAACCTGACGTTTGGCCAGCTTGTGGCCGCAGTAAGCGCGGCCCAGCAGGTCATAGCAGCCGTACATCAGGTAGCTGACAATAACTAACCCCACAGCGCCCAGCAGCACCATCCGGTTATAGTTGCGGATGACTTTCCACACCTCTTCCCAGTCAACTTTCTGCGCGTAGACCACCAGCAGAACCGCGACCGCAATAAAAAACAGCCAGGTCAGGATCTTTTTTGCCAGCCGCCAGCGCGGATGCGATTTCGACATCAGGGTTTGCCTCCGTCTTCCGCTTCAATACGGTCCTGGGTTTCCATTTCCGGTTGTACCGGCGGATCCACCTGCGCAAGCTTAGGCGTATGCGCTGGCAGCCAGCCGACCATGGCCGGGAAATGGCGTAGAAAGTGGAACACCACCACGCTGATGCCCAAGTTCCACCAGGTGCGTTTAGGGACCATGGATTCGTCCACGCGCACGCTGTCGTTAACGATTAGCGCCTGCAGGTTATCCCGCAGGGTCTGGTTAAACTGGCGATCGTGAATGATCAGGTTAGCCTCGAGATTGAGCGATAAGCTCAGCGGATCGAGATTACTGGAACCCACGGTTGCCCAGTGATCGTCCATCAGCGCTACTTTGCCGTGCAGCGGTCGGCGTCGATATTCGTAGATCTGTACGCCGCCCTTCACCAGATAGTTATACAGCAGCCGCGCGCCGACTTTGACTATCGGCATATCCGGCTCGCCCTGCACAATCAGCTTCACGCGTACCCCGCGTCGGGCCGCATTGCGCATGGCGTGCAGCAGACGGTAGCCCGGGAAAAAGTAGGCGTTGGCGATGATGACCTCGCGCTTCGCGTTGGCGAGCATCTTGAGATAATGACGTTCAATGTCGTCCCGGTGCTCGCCGTTATCCCGCCAGACGAAAAGGGCCTGCGCTTCGCCGGGCTTCCGGTTCTCTTCCGGGCGATGGCGGCGTCTCCACCAGCGGCGAACGGCCTCTTTCCCCGGCAGGTTCTCCAGTTCAAACAGCAAAATGTCCTGCACCACCGGGCCTTCAATGCGAATCGCGTAGTCCTGCTTCGCTTCCGGGCCGTAGTCGGACATATGCTCAGCGGAATAGTTAATGCCGCCGACAAACGCCACCGTCTCGTCCACCACCACAATTTTGCGGTGCATCCGGCGGAAAAGATTGGTACGCATGCCGAACAGGCGAGGGCCGGGATCGTAGTAGCGGAACACCACGCCCGCGGAGGTCAACTCATTCACAAACGCATCGCTGAGATCCGGCGAACCATAGCCATCAAGCAGCACTTCAATTTTGACGCCGCGCCGGGCGGCGCGCAGCAGCACGCTGTGCAACTGCTTGCCGACGTTATCTTCGAACCAGATAAAGGTTTCGAGGATCACCTTCTGCTGCGCGTTATCAATTGCCTTAAACACGGCCGGGTAGTACTCGTCCCCATTGACCAGCAGCGTGATCCGGTTGCCTTCCTGCCAGGAACATTTCATAGGTGGATCTCCGCGCTGAGCGGGGCGTGGTCGGAAAGATGTCGCCAGTTAAGGAGCGCCAGGGCGGTCGGGCTGCTGGCGTGGGCATTTTTCACGTAGATGCGGTCAAGCCGAAGCAGCGGGAAACGGACCGGGAAGGTGCGCGCAGGCCTGCCGTTGGCGCGAGTAAAAATCTCCTCCAGTCCGGCATCCACCTTCAACGGATGGTTTGCCCGCTGTCGCCAGTCGTTGAAATCGCCCGCCACGACCACCGGTTCACCTTCGGGAAGGGCGTTGGCCCATTCGGCCAGCATTTTCAGCTGCGCCTGACGATGGGCTTCGCGAAGGCCCAGATGAACACAGCCGACATGTACGGGTCGCTCGAGGTCGGGCGGCGTAATGCGGCAGTAAAGCAGGCCGCGTTTTTCGCTTTCCCCGACGGAAACGTCGCGGTTTTCGTAATGTTCAATGGGGTAGCGGGACAGCACCGCGTTTCCGTGATGCCCTTCCGGGTAGACCGCGTTGCGGCCGTAGGCGTAATCACTCCACATGGTGTCGGCCAGAAATTCATAGTGCGGCGTGTCGGGCCAGTTCTCAAAGTGGAGCGGATGCACTTCGTGTGCGCCCATCACCTCCTGCAGGCAGACAATATCCGCGCTGACGGTGCGAACCGCGTCGCGCAGCTCCGGTAAAATGAAGCGGCGATTAAATGCTGTGAAGCCCTTATGAATGTTTATCGTCAGCACCTTAAGCGAGAAATGCTGCATTTTTTGAGTCATAAGCTCCTTCCTGAGTGACTATCCCAATGAAAATAAAGTGTAGTCGGCGTCACAAAAAGATGCGGCGTTACGGAATTTTCCGTAAAGTGCGGTAGTCTGATTAAGCAGAGAAAAATCCTTCAGGAGAGAAGCCATGAAGTGGCAACAACGTGTTCGTGTCGCAACTGGCCTGAGTTGCTGGCAGATAATGTTGCATTTACTGGTCGTGGCCGTACTGGTGATGGGCTGGATGAGCGGCACGCTGGTGCGTGTTGGCCTGGGGCTATGCGTCCTTTATGGCGTCACCGTACTGTCGATGCTGTTCTTACAGCGCCACCACGAAGCGCGCTGGCGCGAGGTGGGTGATGTGCTCGAAGAGCTCACCACCACATGGTATTTTGGTGCGGCGATGATTGTGCTTTGGCTGCTGTCGCGCGTGCTGCAAAACAACCTGCTGCTGGCCCTGGCGGGTCTGGCAATCCTCGCAGGGCCTGCGGTCGTCTCGCTGCTGACCAAAGAGAAAAAGCTACGCAATGTTGCGTCTAAACATCGCGTACGCCACTGAGCCCGTCGTGGCCGCAATCACCAGTAGCGGCCACAAACTTCCCCAGACAATATCCAGACTCGCATCCTTCAGATAGATTTGCTTGGTGATGTCCGTAAAGTGCCGAATCGGGTTTACCCACGTCAGATCCTGTAGCCACACCGGCATGTTCTCGACGGGTGAAACATACCCCGAGAGCAAAATCGCGGGCATCATAAAGACGAACACCCCAATAAACGCCTGCTGCTGCGTCGAGCAGAGCGCCGAGATCAGCAGTCCAAACCCCACCAGCGACAGCCCGTAAATCACCATCGTGAAGTAAAACAGCGCCAGCGAACCGGCGAACGGGATCTGGTAGGCCCAAATCCCCACACCCAGCACGATGGTGGCCTGGAACGTCGCGACGATCAGCGCCGGGACCGCTTTGCCGACGAAAATTTGCCAGGTGGCGAGCGGGGAGACCAGCAGCTGGTCCAGCGTGCCCTGTTCGCGCTCGCGGGCGACGGAAAGGGAAGTCACGATCATCACCCCGATGGTGGTGATCATGGCGATCAGCGACGGCACCACGAACCACTTGTAGTCCAGGTTCGGGTTGTACCAGTTGCGCACCACCAGCTCGCTGTTGTTGGGCTTCGGTTTGCCCTCCATCAGCTCCTGCTGATAATCCTTCACCACCTGCTGCAGATAGTTGGCCGCTATCTGGGCGCTGTTGGAGTTACGACCGTCGAGAATCAGCTGCATAGGTGCGGTCTGGAAGGTATCCAGATTGCGGGAGAAATCCGCCGGGAACCGCACCAGCAGCAGCGCTTTTTGCGTGTCGATGGTGGGCTGGATCTCCTGCGGGCTTTTCAGCAGCAGGATGTGGGTAAAGGCCTTCGCGCGGGCAAAACGCTGCGTTAGCTCGACGGAATGCTTGCCGTTGTCTTCGTTGTAAATGGCAATGGTGGCGTTGGTCACCTCAAGTGTGGCGGCAAACGGGAACAGTAAAACCTGGATCAGCACCGGCAAGACCAGAATGGCGCGGGTTTGCGGCTCGCGCAGCAGGGATTGCAGCTCTTTGCGTATCAACGTCCATAATCGGTGAAACATGTTCGCTCCTTAATCCAGTCGCCGTTTGGTTTTCATCCACGTCAACCCGATAAACATCGCCGCTGACGCCATTAAAAACAGCGTGTTGACGATCAGCACCACCGGAATATTCCCCGCCAGGAACAGGCTTTGCAGCGTGCTCACGAAGTAGCGCGCCGGAATAACATAGGTCACGGCGCGGATCACCGCAGGCATACTGTCTATCTGGAAGATAAACCCGGACAGCATAATCGACGGTAAAAAGGCGGCGTTGAGGGCCACCTGCGCGGCGTTGAACTGGTTGCGGGTGATGGTGGAGATGAGCAGCCCCATGCCCAGCGTGCTGAGTAAAAACAGGCTGGTGATAAAAAACAGCACCACCAGCGAGCCGCGATACGGCACGCCGAGGATAAAGACCGAGACAAGCATACAGAGCAGCATCGCCAGCATGCCGAGGAAATAGTAGGGGATGAGCTTGCACAGCAGCAGCTCGACGCGCGTCACTTCGGTAGAGAGCAGCGCCTCCATGGTCCCGCGCTCCCACTCGCGGGCGATCACCAGCGAGGTCAGGATCGCGCCGATTACCGTCATGATAATCGTCACCGCGCCTGGGATAATAAAGTGCTGGCTGATGGCGGCGGGGTTAAACCAGTAGCGCGTCTGCACGTCGATCAGCGGTTTAAATTCTTCACCCCGATCTTCCGCGCGCTGCATCTGCCAGAGCTGCCAGATCCCCTCCGCGTAGCCCTGTACGAAGTTGGCGGTGTTCGGCTCGCTGCCGTCGGTAATCACCTGGATCGGCGCATCGGCATTCGCCCGCGCCATATTGGCGGCAAAATCCACCGAAATGACGATCAGACCGCGAATTTTCCCGGCCTGCATTTTCTGGATCAACTCCTGCCTGTTATCGCTGATGGTGGCGTCAATGTAGGGTGAACCGGTCATGGCGTGAGTAAAGTCCAGCGCATCTTCACTCTGCTGCTCCAGCAAAATCCCGACCCGCAGCTTGCTGGAGTCCAGGTTAATGCCGTAGCCAAAGATAAACAGCAGCAGCAGGGGGATCACTACCGCAATCAGCCAGCTGCTGGGGTCACGCACGATCTGCCGCGTCTCTTTAACGCACAGCGCGCGCACCCTGCGCCAGGAAATGGCATTACTGCGCATGGGCATTCTCCTTATCCCAGTCGTGGATGAGGGTGATAAACGCCTGCTCCATGGTCGGGTCCGGGACCTCAGCGTCGGCGGCCTGGTTTTTCAGGTCGTCCGGGGTACCGTGGGCAATCAGCTTGCCGCGATACACCAGCCCGATGCGGTCGCAGTACTCCGCCTCGTCCATGAAGTGGGTGGTCACCATCACGGTCACCCCTTTTTCCACCATGCTGTTGATGTGCAGCCAGAACTCGCGGCGGGTAATGGGATCAACGCCCGAGGTCGGTTCATCCAGAAACAGAATATCCGGCTCGTGCATCAGCGAGCAGGCCAGCGCCAGCCGCTGCTTAAAGCCGAGCGGCAGCTCGTCGGTGGCGTGGGAGGCGATGTTAGTTAAGGCGAAGGCGTCGCTCATGCGGCGAATTTTTTCGTTCTGCGCCCGCCCGCGCAGGCCGTACACGCCGGAGAAAAAGCGCAGATTCTGCTCGACCGTCAGGTTGCCGTATAGCGAAAACTTCTGCGCCATATACCCGAGATGCTGGCGCGCCTTGCCGGAGCTGACCTTCAGGTCCATATCCAGCACCAGCGCCTTGCCGGACGTCGGCACCAGCAGGCCGCACATCATCTTGAAGGTGGTCGATTTTCCCGCGCCGTTCGGCCCGAGCAGGCCAAAAATCTCGCCGCGTTTAACCGCGAAATTGACGTTGTCGGTGGCGGCGAAATCCCCGAACTTTTTGGTGAGCGATTTGGCTTCAATCACCGTTTCGCCCGGCGTGCCTTCCACCGTATGCAGAATGGCGGCAAGCGGCGACTCTGACGTACCCGCGCCGCCCAGCAGGTCGATAAACGCGTCCTCAAAGCGCGGTGCGGTCTCTTCTATCTCGACCTCAGGCATCCCTTGCGCCTGGCGAATATCGTCGACGGTGGCCTCTTTTTTGAGGATCACCCGTACCGAGCGGCCCTGGATCATCCCGTCGCTGACCTGCGGCAGCCTGAGCACCCGCTGCAGCAGCCTGCGGTTGGACTCCTGCGGGCTGTGCAGCAGGAAGCTGCGTCCGGCCATGCTCTGCGTCAGCGTCGTCGGCTCGCCCTGATAAAGCAGTTCGCCTTCGTTCATCAGCAGCACGTCCCGGCACTGTTCCGCTTCGTCGAGGTAGGAGGTGCTCCAGAGGATCAGCATTCCGTCGCCCGCCAGCTCGTGCACCATCTGCCACAGTTCGCGGCGCGAAATGGGGTCTACGCCGACGCCGGGCTCATCCAGCAGCAGCACTTTCGGCTCGCCGACCAGCGTGCAGGCCAGCCCCAGCTTCTGCTTCATCCCGCCGGAGAGCTTGCCCGCCAGCCTGTCGGTGAACGGGCCGAGGGAGGTAAACTCCAGCAGACGCGCGAAGGTTTTCTGTCGGGTTTCGCCGGTGACGCTGCGCAGGTCGGCGTACAGGTTCAGGTTTTCCATCACCGTCAGGTCTTCATACAGGCCAAACTTCTGCGGCATATAGCCGAGCATGGCGTGGAGCGCGCCGTCATCCTCGATCGGGTCAAGACCGAGCACGCTGGCCGTGCCTTCGTCCGGCTTGAGCAACCCCGCCAGCATCCGCATCAGCGTGGTTTTCCCCGCACCGTCCGGACCGACCAGCCCGGTCACGTAGCCTTTCTGGATAGTGCAGTTCAGCGGCGCGACGGCCGGTTTGTCCATTCCCGCGAAGCGTTTAACCAGATTGTTGAGCTGAATAACCGCGTCATTCATGTCGTTCCCCGCTGTCTACTTTTACAGTGACGGGCATGCCCTGACGCAGCGCGTCGTCCGCATCGGTCACGATGATGCGCAGGCGATACACGAGGTCGGTACGCAGGTCCGGTGTTTCAACGGTTTTCGGCGTGAATTCGGCGGTAGGGGAGACAAAGCCCACTTTGCCGTGATACGGCTTGTCCGGGCGACCGTCGGTATAAAGCAGCAGTTCGCGGCCCGGCTGCATCTGGCCAAGGTTTGGCTCGTCAACGTAGGCGCGTACCCAGACCGGGCGGGTCAGGGAGAGCGTTAAGACGGTGCTGCCCGCGCTGAGCATGCTGCCCGGCTCCACGGCGCGGGTCATCAGCATGCCGTCAGACGGCGCGATTAAGGTGGTGTCGTGCAGATCAAGCTCTGCCTGGGCCAGCTGCGCCTGCGCCTGTTCAAGGCTGGCCTTCGCCTGGGCGATATCCTGCGGGCGGTTACCGGTGTGGTACTGGCTTAATTTATCCTGCGCGGACTTCAGCGTGGCCTGCGCCTGGTCGCGGGACGAGCGCGCATTTTCCAGATCGTTGGCGGAAATGGTACGGCTTTTCCACAATCCCTGCTGGCGCGCGTAGAAGTTCTGCGCGTAGTCATAGGCGGCTTGCGCCTGCTTAACTGCGGCGGCGGCCTGAGCGATCTCTTCGTCGCGATAGCCTGCCAGCATCAGGTCATACTGCGCCTGGGCGACGGACACGCCCGCTTTGGCCTGCATCAGCGCATTCTCATAGGGCGCTTTATCCAGCATCCCCAGCGTCTGCCCGCTTTTGATGGCATCGCCTTCGTCAACGCTCAGCGAGGCGAGACGTCCGCCCACGCGGAAGCTCATGTTCACCGTACGAATATCCACGTTACCGTACAGCGTCAGGCCTTTATCCTGATGGCTCTGATACCACAGCCATCCACCGACTCCGGCAGCAAGCAAAACAACAACCACCAGAATGATGGCGACAGGTTTTTTCATGACTTCAGGCTCCTTTGCGTTAAGCCTTGCAGGATCAGATCGACGTGACAGGCGATGACCTGGCCAATCTGCGCGGCTTTATCCTCATCAAATTGTGTCCAGCCGGTGCGTAACAGGATGGTTTCCCTGCCCAGACGGAAGGCAAGGATTTCACCCAGCAGGGCGTGGGTATGCAAAATTGTCTCAGTATCACCGGCATCCCGACCGGTGTAGGCGGCGATCAGCCGGGTCAGATGCGAGTGCATTGGCTCAATCACCCGATCGTGTACACGCTGGTAGGCGACGGTCGGGGAGAGCTGCTCCCGGGAGATAAACTTGCTCAGGTTGAGCGTATCGTCGTGCGTCAGCAGGCGGATCATATCGTGGCAGGCATTGAGAATAAGCTGGCGAACGGCGGCGCGGTCGGGAGACGGCTGGCCGAGCAGCGCGGTGGCTTCCTCAACGTGCGGGTGAAACTGCGTGCCGATAAAATCGGCGATCCACTCGGCGCAGGCGAGGTATAAATCCTCTTTTGAGCCAAAATAGTAGGTAATCGCCGCAATGTTCTGCCCGGCCAGCGCGGCAATATCGCGCGTGGTTGCATGCAGCCCGTACTCACCAAACTGCGCCAGCGCGGCGGCGATAAGCTGATTTTTGGCCTGTTCACCTTTGGTTGTTGTGGGTGTCGTATTCATGGCGGCATTAAGAATTAATCAATCGATTGATTAAGATTATGCCTGATTCCTGCTTTCGTCGAGGAAACGCTGAGGGATATTTTATGCGCCACGTCACAAAAGCTGCTACACTCCGCTCCTTCGCGACATTGTGGTTTTTGTCCTCCCCTATTCGTTATATCTCCCTGAAAACTACACCTGTGATGGTCGGGGCGGTTCGGAGTTTTTATGTCTTTTGATTCCCTTGGCCTGAACCCGGAAATTCTGCGCGCGATCGCAGAACAGGGCTACGTTGAGCCAACCCCAATCCAGCAGCAGGCGATCCCCGCCGTTCTTCAGGGCCGTGACCTGATGGCGAGCGCCCAGACCGGTACCGGCAAAACCGCGGGCTTTACCCTGCCGCTGTTAGAGCTGCTGGTAAAAAACCAGCCGCACGCCAAAGGCCGTCGTCCGGTGCGTGCCCTGATCCTGACCCCAACCCGCGAGCTGGCGGCGCAGATTGGTGAGAACGTGCGTGACTATAGCCGCTATCTCAACATTCGCTCGCTGGTGGTTTTCGGTGGCGTCAGCATCAACCCGCAGATGATGAAGCTGCGCGGCGGCGTGGACGTGCTGATAGCAACGCCGGGCCGTCTGCTGGATCTCGAACACCAGAACGCGGTGAAGCTCGATGGCATCGAAATTCTGGTGCTGGACGAAGCCGACCGCATGCTCGACATGGGCTTCATCCACGATATTCGTCGCGTGCTGGCCAAGCTGCCCGCGCGTCGTCAGAACCTGCTCTTCTCCGCGACCTTCTCCGACGAGATCAAGGCGCTGGCGGAAAAGCTGCTGCATAACCCGCTGGAAGTGGAGGTGGCGCGCCGCAACACCGCCTCCGAGCAGGTGACGCAGCACGTTCACTTTGTGGATAAAAAGCGCAAGCGGGAACTGCTCTCCCAGATGATCGGCCAGGGCAACTGGCAGCAGGTGCTGGTCTTTACCCGCACCAAGCACGGCGCCAACCACCTGGCGGAACAGCTGAATAAAGACGGCATCCGCAGCGCCGCCATTCACGGTAACAAGAGCCAGGGCGCGCGTACCCGTGCGCTGGCGGACTTCAAATCCGGCGACATCCGCGTGCTGGTGGCGACCGACATCGCTGCCCGTGGCCTCGACATTGAAGAGCTGCCGCACGTGGTGAACTACGAGCTGCCAAACGTGCCGGAAGATTACGTTCACCGTATCGGCCGTACCGGCCGCGCGGCGGCAACCGGTGAAGCGCTCTCTCTGGTCTGCGTGGACGAGCACAAGCTGCTGCGCGACATTGAGCGCCTCCTGAAGAAAGAGATCCCGCGCATCGAAACCCCGGGTTATGAAGTGGATCCGTCGATCAAAGCCGAGCCGATTCAGAACGGTCGTCAGGGCGGCGGTGGACGCGGTCAGGGCGGCGGCGGTCGCGGTCAGCAGCCGCGTCGTGCCGAAGGCGGCGCGCCGAAATCATCCGGCAAACCGCCGCGTCGTAACAACGACAGCAAACCGGCGGGTGAAAACCCGTGGCGCAGCGGCGAAGGGAAACCGGCAGGGGAAGGGCAGCGTCGACGCCGCCCGCGCAAGCCTGCTAACCCGCAGTAATCTGGAAGCCCGGTCGTAAAGCCGGGCTTTTCTTTTTGCGGCAGCGAAGAGAAAGTGCCACAATAGTGGCTGTTTATACAGTGTTTCAGGTTTTCCGATGGCTTTAACCGCTGCGCTCAAGGCGCAAATTGGCGCATGGTATAAGGCGCTACAGCAGCAGATCCCCGACTTTATCCCCCGAGCGCCGCAGCGGCAGATGATTGCTGACGTGGCAAAAACGCTCGCCGGGGACGACGGGCGACATCTGGCGATTGAAGCCCCGACCGGCGTCGGGAAAACCCTGTCGTATCTCATTCCCGGCATCGCGATTGCGCGGGAAGAGGACAAAACGCTGGTGGTCAGCACCGCCAACGTGGCCTTGCAGGACCAGATCTTCAGCAAGGATTTACCTCTGCTGCGCAAAATCATCCCCGACCTGCGGTTTACGGCAGCCTTTGGGCGCGGGCGTTACGTGTGCCCGCGTAACCTGGCGGCGCTGGCCAGCAGCGAGCCGAATCAGCAGGATCTGCTCGCGTTTCTGGATGACGAGCTAACGCCAAACAATAAGGCCGAGCAGGAGCAGTGTGCAAAACTTAAAGCCGAGCTCGACGGCTATAAGTGGGACGGCCTGCGGGATCACACCAGCCAGGCCATCAGCGACGACCTGTGGCGCAGGCTCAGCACCGACAAAGCCAGCTGCCTGAACCGCAACTGTCACTATTACCGCGAGTGCCCGTTCTTTGTCGCCCGGCGCGAAATTCAGGAGGCGGAGGTGGTTGTGGCAAACCACGCGCTGGTGATGGCGGCGCTCGAGAGCGAAGCGGTGCTGCCAGAGCCTAAAAACCTGCTGCTGGTGCTTGATGAAGGCCATCATCTGCCGGACGTGGCGCGTGACGCGCTGGAGATGAGCGCCGAAATCACTGCTCCGTGGTTCCGCCTGCAGCTGGATCTCTTCTGTAAGCTGGTGGCGACCTGTATGGAGCAGTTCCGCCCGAAAACCACGCCGCCGCTGGCGGTGCCGGAGCGGCTGAGCGACCACTGTGAAGAGGTCTACGGCCTGATTGCCTCGCTCAATAACATTTTGAATCTTTATCTTCCGGCAACCCAGGAAGCTGAACACCGCTTTGCGATGGGAGAGCTACCGGAAGAGGTGATGGCGATCTGCCAGCAGCTGGCGAAGCATCTGGAAAAGCTGCGCGGGCTGGCGGAGATGTTCTTAAACGATCTCAGCGAGAAAACCGGCTCGCATGACGTGGTGCGTCTGCACCGCGTTCTGCTGCAGATGAACCGCGCGCTGGGGATGTTCGAAGCGCAAAGCAAGCTCTGGCGGCTGGCCTCGATGGCGCAGGCGTCCGGCGCGCCGGTCACCAAATGGGCGACCCGCGACGTGCGGGACGGGCAGGTGCACCTCTTTTTCCACTGCGTGGGCATCCGCGTGGCCGATCAGCTGGAAAAGCTGATCTGGCGCAGCGTGCCGCACGTGGTTGTCACCTCTGCCACGCTGCGCTCCCTGAACAGTTTTTCTCGTTTGCAGGAGATGAGCGGGCTCAAAGAGAAAGCGGGCGACCGTTTCGTGGCGCTGGACTCGCCGTTTAACCACTGCGAGCAGGGCAAGCTGGTCATTCCGCGCATGAAATTTGAGCCGCTCATCGACAACGAGGAGCAGCACATCGCGGAAATGGCGGCCTACTTCCGCGAGCAGGTCGAGAGTAAAAAGTACCCCGGTATGCTGGTGCTGTTTGCCAGCGGGCGGGCGATGCAGCGCTTCCTCGAACACGTCACCGATCTGCGTTTACTCCTGCTGGTGCAGGGGGATCAGCCGCGCTACCGGCTGGTGGAAACCCACCGCAAGCGCATTGATAACGGCGAGCGCAGCGTGCTGGTGGGGTTGCAGTCGTTTGCTGAAGGTCTGGATTTGAAAGGCGACTACCTGACGCAGGTGCACATCCATAAAATCGCCTTCCCGCCTATCGACAGCCCGGTGGTGATCACCGAGGGGGAGTGGCTGAAAAGCCTCAACCGCTATCCGTTTGAAGTGCAGAGTTTGCCTGCGGCGTCGTTTAACCTGATTCAGCAGGTCGGGCGCTTGATTCGTAGCCACGGCTGTTGGGGCGAGGTGGTGATTTATGACAAACGTCTGCTCACCAAAAATTACGGCCAACGCCTCCTGAACGCGCTGCCGATCTTTCCGATTGAACAGCCAGAGGTACCTGAGGTAAAAAAACGCCCGGCAACACTGACTTCCGGGCGTAAGAAAAGCCTCCGTGCTAAGGGGCGCGGTCCTACTGGTAAATGAAGGTCACCTGCACCACGCTGCTAAACGTTCCTGCCGTGACCGGCAATGAGGTGGCGTAATAGCGGGCGGCCAGCGGGAAATCCGCCGTGTGATTGTCCTGGTTGATCAACACGCTGAAGCTGGCGTCCGGGGCAAGCGAGATCTGATCCTGCGGGTCGGCAAGCTCCAGCGCCAGTCCTTTCGCGGTTCCGGTGCTGGCGAATTTCGTCGGATGAATACTGTCTGGCTGACCGTGAAAGGTTGCCGTGGCCAGCACGGAAGTGGTTGGACATTTCGACAGGGTTAAGTCGAATGAATTCCATTGTCCGGTATCGCCTACATTCTTAAAATCCCCGGTATTCGCTTTGCCCAGATTGACCGTCAGGTTCTGGCTGGCGCTGTCTACCTGGCAGGCGTTGGCGTAAATGTTTCCGCGAATATCGAGCTGAATCTCTTCCGCCGGGCTCTGGCTGGCCACTCCAAGGAGTAAAAGGGCTAATAAGGTTTTCATTTGTAGGCCACCGTAATGGTTGCGACGGCATTCGCCGTTCCGGGCGTCACCTCCGAGCTGGTTTGTTCGTAAGAGACGCTGAAGGGATATTGCGAGCGGATATTGGCATAGGCGGTAAAGGTATTCATATATTGCCCGAAAACAGGTATCTGACCGTTAAAGAGCATTCTCACCCCCACGCCGGTCGCCACGCCGTTTTCCGGCGTTAATTTGATTACGCCAGGAAAATTCGGTTCATAGCCATTGGCGCTGGCGATCATCATTTCCGGCTGTACATCCTGATCGCAGAGCATGTCGATATTGAATACCGACTGGGAGACCAGGGTTCCCGGACCGGTAAAACGGCTCACCGGAAAATCCCCCAGCGTGACGGTCAGAGATTTGGGTGATACGGTGCAGGTAACTGCTTTAACCACCACGTTACCTGAGTAGGAGAGGGTATTTGGATAACTCAAGCTTTCTATTTGCTCAACACCAAAGCCAAATTGGGTATTACTGGATGTGAGCGTACCGGCGGTTACCACCTCGCTGGTTTTCACCAGTTCCAGCGAGACGTCGAAGCTAAACGCAAATGAACCATCGCTACCCGTCGAATCAGACACTTGACCCACGGAAGACTTAGTTGTGCAGATTTGGTCTGCTGCTCCCATCACACGCTCCCCTTTACTATTTCGGAGCGACACGCCGATCCCGGCAACACCCGACTCATAAACACCAGGGATATTGGGAGTCTCTCTACCCAGGCCGTGGTAACAGGCAATGATCTGACGACCTGCGTCTTCGGCTGTATAGCACCCCCCCGCAATGTGAGCCGAACAGATCGGAAGAGCACACGTCT
>ERZ507072.258-NODE-258-length-40655-cov-5.556626_pt1 | contig 40655 bp, 56 predicted proteins | sample MGYA00512864_ERZ507072 | MGnify/ENA metagenome assembly ERZ507072 | reverse complement strand
TTGCTACATTTGTATAATATGAACTCATAGTTTTTAAAATCGATAAAGATCGTCCAGGAGCGCTTTAAACAAGGGATGAGCGAGATCGATATAAAGCTTGATTAACGAACTTTAACGAACTTCACATACCACTTTTGCCCCATCCATGCCCCACACATAATTTTATGTCAACGCCAGACCACATCAGCCCTGCAGGACAAATCGATAACAAACACGCCCGCAGTATTTTCCCCAAAATTTAAAAACAAGTGGCTCATGCCTTGACAGACAAAACCGCCAAAGCAAAAATACTGTATATTCACACAGTAATAGCGGAGCGCGTATGTTTGTAGAACTGGTTTATGACAAGCGTAATGTTGAGGGGCTCGAAGGGGCCAGAGAGATCATTCTGGCCGAGCTGACGAAGCGGGTGCACCAGATTTTCCCTGATGCCGAAGTGAAGGTGAAGCCGATGCAGGCAAACGGACTGAATAGCGATGCTAGCAAAAGCGATCGGGAAAAACTTAACCGCATGCTGGAGGAAATGTTTGAAGAGTCCGATATGTGGCTGGTTTCTGAGTTCCCGACCGTTCGCCAGGTTGGCCTGTAGATATTGTTCGGGTAATATTCCCGACGTTTGCTCGGGCATGAACACTGAGCAGCCAGCCGTCGCCCATAGTATGCAAGAATGGGCGGCGGTTTCCTCAGCTTCCAGACCGCAACGCTTCGACCTGTTTCTTTAAATCTTCTATTTGAACCATTAACGCCAGAATAGCTTCATGGTGAAGAGCTGCGGCCGCACCTGCCACATCCACCGATAATGTATTTTCAATCTCTGTGCCGTCATCAAGGATAGTCGTACCACCAGTGAAAACCGCTGTCGGGATCACTTCCATCAGTTCCTGAGCGATAAACCCCTGGCCCGGAGGTGCGTTATCCAGTCGTTCCCACGTATAGCCACGTAACATCTTCATTTTTTCAAGCGGAGACTCAATCGGCCTGGTATTTGTTTTAATGCGATGGTCGGAATTATTGACCCATGAACCATTATTCGCTGTGGCGTTCCCCCCGGCGGAAAAAACCCAGTTGGTGTATGTGCCATTAGCCTTGTCGATGCCAATTGCAATATCCTGAATATCATATCCACCACCCCGGCGGGCACCTATGTAACCAGTATCGTTAAAATATTGAAATGACGACCTGCCAATAACACCACCTACAGAGCCAGTATCAAATGACTGGATTCCAACTTTGTTACCTGCTCCAGAATTAAATGCCGATGTAAAAAGTGATGGTGATGTCAGCGTACCCCCGGTCTTCCCGTTCACCGTATTCAGGCGACTGTCGTCACCGGCCGCCACCGTTCCCGCAGTTGTTCCAACGTCCCTGGTGGCGCTGTTTCCTAAACCGAGGTTTGTGCGAGCGCCAGCGGCAGTCTTATCACCAGTCCCTCCCTGTGAAATACTTAGCGCTGTAGTCAGCCCGGAAAGGCTGGTAATGTCACTGTTTGCCCCTTTCTTGGCCAGTGATTTCTGACCCGGTACCGTGACAGCCACGCCGTTAATTGTGATGGTGACGTCTGTAGTACCGTTCATCACATCAGCGAATCCGCTCATATAGCGCTGGTACATCGTGAATGTTTCAGCAATATCCTGCGCCAGGCCATCGACACTAAGGCTGTCGCTTAGCAAAATCGAATACTTCGTTCCTGCAGGGATTGCAGGGTTTGCCGCTGGTGTCACGGTGAGACTGGTTGCCCCGCCGATAGCGGTAATCTGGAATACCTGCGGCGGGCTGGTTAGCGCGATTACGGTGCAACCATTACGGATTAGAGTGCCAGCTGCTGTAAAATTTGTTCCGGTACCTGTTAGGGTATTTCCGCTGATGGCAATAGTGCCAGTGGTATAAATCATATTTTCTCCAGGTAATAAAAAACCCCGCCATGGCGGGGCTTGTTAGTGGGGTTGTGTCAATACATTGCGGGGATGATGGGAATACTCATTCCGGTATATCTCTCGCCGGTCACAGAATACTTGTCGGTCCATCGGGAACGGACGCGGCCATTCCCACATTTTACCGAGTTCCCGCTCATCACCAGTCCCTTGGATCGCATGTTGCACCACCCGCTGGCTGTTGAAGAGTTGAAACCATAGCAGCCAAGCGCAATCATGCTGTTGCCAATATCGACCCAGCTATTGCCCGGTGAATAAAACTGATTGCGGAATATAAACGGACGGCGGGTGGTAGAGAAAGTGCACTGGCCAGCAGCGTTGATGAAATTTAATCCTCTCCCGGGTACAGGAGCCTGAACCGCAAAAATCGCAATATCGACATTCACAGAACGGGCAATATCGTCATAGCCCGTGTAATCCTGCCGGGAGTAAATATTATTACCATCACATTCAAGCGTAGCTGCGCTGTCATTCCAGCGGGCAAAAACGAGCCCTTTGGCCGGAAGTGTGTAAGTACCATTTACATTGACCGTTCCACTGAAAACACAGGAAGCAACACGGCTGACATCAGTGATCGCAATAAAGTCTGTCGAATCCTCAATGAGCAAACCACGGTTTCCACTCTGCCCTGCGGGTAAAATCTGCCAGACTGTGCCGGGAAATGTTTTATCTTTCCCCCAGCCATCTGATGACCAGACACTCTGCGTCAGGGTTCCGTTTCCGTTATTGGTTATCCCATCGAGAACCATAATCGTTGTTATCAGATTCGGCGAGCGAGTCACATTCACAACCGAATTTGATGGAATGAAAAAAGGGGTAGCTCCGGCAACATAGCCCTGAACAGTCATGGTCTGCTGGCCCCATGCCTCCACAGCCTCCCCACCATACGACGGACATTTCATTCCGGCAGTGATGGTCATTGCCGGACGCCCGTCATTCAAATCGATATAAAGTCCCCTGGCCATCAAAACTCTCCCAGAACAATGCGCCCACCGTTCGACAAATTGACAGTGACACCGTTGTTATTGATCGTGACTCCTCCCGTTGAGTTGGTGAATCCAAACTGCCCATTCTGGGCGTAAACCCCTCCACGAACCGTGACATTGTTGAGTTCAGCAGAACCATTCTTGTTGATGGTCCAGCCTGCTGTACCCGCACTGTAATTATTCGACTGAATGACATTTCCGATCTTGGCATTGGTGATAGTGCCATCCTGAATGAAGGTGTCACGGATAAACGTCTGCCCGTTCTGAATGACGAAGGGCAAATTTACAGCTCCACCAGCCTGAGACATCACCGCAAATCGGTCAGCCACGAACAACACCTGCGACTGCATTCCGGATGGAGTGTTCTGAACACCAATACCCATGCCTGCAGCATACTGACGGCCGTTAGCATCAACAGCCACCTTAATGCTGTACATCGCATTCAGATTATTGTTGATGTCTGCTGATACCTGCGCATTCTGAACAATGGAGGCCTGCTGGCCATTAACGGTAACCTTCAGCGAATTGATCTGAGTAGCCGAAGCCTGTGTGAAATCAGCAAGCGTCTTTGACAGGTCAGTGACATTCGCGGTATTCCCACCGGTACTGGAGTCAAGGGTGCGAAACGACTCAGCAACAGCTTTACTGGCATCGGCCATTACATTATCGACCCGCTCAATACCGGCTTTGTTATCGCCATATTGCACGCTCAGAAGATTACGCTGGTTAACCTGCGCGAGCGTGCTGGTGATCAGCGCGATAGCATTGCTCTGAATACCGCCGCTGGCCTTATCAGTTTGTGCACCCAGCTCCTCCAGGCGTGATGCCATTGAAGAATCTAGGTCCGTGACAACCTGGCTAAGGTCAGTGATTGATGCTGTATTCTTAGCACCTACAGCCGCTGCTGAATCAGCTTTGTCAGATGCGGCCTGAGTGGCAGCCGTCAACTGGCTTACAGCAGAAGCGCGCGCTTCAGTTTCCGTTGCTAACGCCTGGCGAACATCAGTAATTCCGGCTTCATTCTGCGCAGTTTTTGCCTCAAGACGGGTAACATCAGTAACTCGCGCCTCCGTCTCAGTGGCAACCACCTCCCGAAGCTGTTCGAATGTCGCAGAGTTTGCGCCCTGCTGCGCAGTCTGCCGCACAACAACATCAGCAATTGCCAGAGCATTGCCGGTAATTGCTTCGGCTGTCTGCTTATTCGAACCCACGGCAGCAGCCAGGCCATCGGCGTTCTCCTTAATTGCATCGGACAGTTCCGCGAATTTAGCGCTACTATCGACCGCACTTTCAATCAAATCCTTAAATACGTCAGAGTCTTTAATCTCCTCCAGGATTGCATCGGTAATGTCGGAAACATCGATGCTGGCCTGACCGCGCACCCATTCGGTGTAACCTGATTCGTTGCCGCTGCGGTCCACCAGCTGCGCGCGATACCAGAAAATCTGCCCAGCCTTAAGGCCCATCTGCTGATATTTGCGCTGCGGGTAAGGCACATCGGCCAGCAGCATCGCATCGTCTTCGGTACCGGTCAGGCTGTACTGAATTTCGGTCTTCAGCGTGTCGTCGGTATTCGCCGGGAATCCCCAGTTCAGCTCGATACCGAATACCACGTTTTCAGAAGCGATAAAGCCAACCGGCTTCGGTGGATTGCCCACTTTACCAGTAAGATTTACTTCTGGTGATGTCGCCCACACTGATGAAACGTCGCTGGCGTTCACCGCCCTGACGCGGACCAGATAGCGACCCGAGTAGATACCCTGCACTTCAAAGCCGAGAGAAGACGTTCGGGGCACACTAATCCAGTTGCCGCTGTCACGCCGCCATTCCGCCTCGTACGCAACTGCACCCTGAACAGCATCCCAGGCAACGCGCATGGTGGTAATCGCAATGTTCTGGTTAACCGTAGAGTAACTGTCTACGACGATATTTCCTGGGGGAGCCTGAACCCCTGGCGGAATGACACTGACTGGCCGCTCGTCCAGTCTTGCGCCGGTATCAACAGCGGAATAGATATCAGGGTTGTAAGTCGTCCCGGTGACCTCGAAAGTACCGTCGTTGTTGTCCCGCGTTCCCGTAACACGGAAAAGCGCTATAAACAGATCGTCAGAGTCCACACCCCAGTTACATTCAGCCTCCGGCGTTTCGCTGTAGGGTGTGGTGACAGTGACTGTGTTTCCGTTAACGGCCTGGACCGTTCTGGCCTGAGCTGTGCCTGACGGAAGATTCAAAAACAGCCGGTTCCCGGCCTTCACATCAGCGGCTCGATCGAGGGTTATGTTGCGGCCGTTAACCGCACTCACCCTGCCACCGATAGTTCTTCCGGCCAGCTCGTTAGCTGCCACGCCGATCACCTCACCAACGGGGGGAACGTCCATGCCCGTGCTGAAGGTCACCACCTCGCCGATACCGTTAGTGAGCAGCGCCCAGCGCCCCCGCCGGTTTGCCTCTGACTGCCTGGTGCAGCCGATCGCAGTCATTTCGAGCTGACGATAATCGAAGCGCATGGCCAGATCGTTATCGTAAACAGGCTCAGGCGTGTCTTTATAGTGGTTGGCTGGGTCTGACCAGTTCACCAGCGCGGCAGTGTTTCGGGTGGTTTCACTCGGATCCGCAAAGGTAAATTTTCCTTCAACAACGCTGGCGTGGTTATAGATGTGCCACACATCCCGTGGCATATCAGCCAGGACATACATCTTATTGTCGCCCCAGTACGTCATGCCGCGAAATATACCCGCCAGGTCACGAAGTACGGTCCAGGCGTCATTACGGTCCTGGATATAAACGTTGCAACGAAAACGAGGCTCCGTCCCGCTGCCGCCCTTGCCGTCTGGTACCAGTTGATCGCAATACTGGGCGATGCGATAAAGTTCCCATTTGTCTATCTGAGTCGCATCGATTCTTTGACCCAGCCCGAAGCGCTCGTTCAGAATGATGTCGTAATAAATCCAGGCAGGGTTATCCGTCCACGCCCATTTAAATACGCCCTCCCATGTACCAGAATAAGTGCGGGTTTCGGGATCATAAGTATCAGGTACACGGATGATTCGCCCTTTCGGATTGCACACAACCTGAGGAATGCCATTAGGGAACTGCTTTGCGTCAAACTCTACATACAGCAGCGCTGTGTTAACGTAGCGAAGTTTGGCGTCAATAATTTCAGTAACGGCCACAACGCGCATGGTGTCGACGATATTCACGCTCGTGGAATCCGGCGTGATTCTGCGAACCCGCAACTGCCATCCAGTCGAGGCTTTCGGAAGATTGACGCGGTGACTGCGCTCATAAAGCGACGTGGTTTTGTCATCAACAGCACCGTTAACCACCGTTTCATACGGCCCGCCATCGACCGACAGATCGATAGCATACTCGACGCGGGTGCCGACTTTATCACCGTTGTTTTTCTGGAGTAAAAGAGTTGGCCATCCCAGGCGAATTCGCAGCGCAGAGAGCTGCGTGTTGGATACCGCCCGAACATACGATACAGCCTGTTTCAGCTCATATGAAACCTGAAGTTCGTTTTCAATGCCCGGAAAGCCCTGAATGTAATCCTGGTCCTGAGTACCGGAACGGAACTCGTATTTTACATTATTGAAATTGTAACTTCCGTCGGCGTTCTGGAGAGGGGTGTATGAAGATGAGTCGCCAAGGAAAATATTTTTACCATCAAGCCCGCCGGCGAACTCCCCCTCCCCAAGAGCAATCAGCACCTTTGCCCTTGCAATGGACTGAATGCTGTCTGGTGCCTCAACAGGCGTACGGGTCTGATTGCTGCCACCTTTGCCGCGGCCTTTGATGATTGTCGTCGTCATATCGCGTCCATAAAAAAGCCACCGTCAGGTGGCTTGCAGTACGTGGTTTGGTTTATTGCTGATCTTCTGCATAAACCCCGGCGGATATAATGGCACCGCCAATTTCCCGTTGCCCATAAAGCAGGGGGACGGGATTGCCAGATGCCGTCGTGTTAACGGGACCACCAAACGCATAGGAGGGTTTGTTATCAGGTTCCTGACGCATTCGCAGACCTGAAACCTGAGGAGAGAGCATTTGCACTACACCGCCAACGGCCATAGAGCCAGCTGCGGCATATAGTGCCATTTGTGTGCTTGCTGCCCATCCTATTGGGTTCCACCAGGTAAAGGCCGCAATTGCGGCGGCAGTAACAATTTGAAAGAGCCCCGCCCTTTTACTACCGCGTATGACAGGGATAATGCGGAGCTCATCACCAGGCCCAAGAAGATCAAACTCTTCCTTGCCTATGTTTATTTGGTTTCGGAAGATGACAAAGTCCAGCCCTTTCGCTCTGGTCTCGCGCAGGTAGGAATCAAATCCATCAATGGTGTTAGAAAGCGCCCTGAAAACTTCGCTGGCGGACGTTAGTGCACGGCGATGTGTCCTGCCAAATCGCTGAGCCATTGAGCCGCTGAGTTTGATAACGGTTTTTCTTTCCATTACATCAAATCCTTATAACGCAGAATTTTGATGGTACGGTCACGGTAATAGCCACCGTAGGGAATACGCTGGCTTAGCTGGCCATACATGTGATGCAGTAGCATGTTGCCATCAAGCAAAATCCCGGCATGGTTCGGGACGGTGGACTGAACCTGCATGATAACCATGTCACCTGGCTGAGCGGGACCGTCGTACTCACGGAAACCGCATTCCTGCCAGTTATCCATATAGAGGTTTTCACCCTGCTCCCACCAGTGGCGATCTACGCTGTAGTTGGGCAGTTCAATGCCGTGCTCGATGCGGAAATAGTCCATGATGAGAGACCAGCAGTCTGCATACCCGAGTACAAACTGGCGCCCTGTGAGGGGACGGTCTCCGCGAGGCATGACGGTGCGAATGTCGCCCTCCGGCCACGATGCAATAATCCAGGGCAGTTCCGTGGCATCACACATCAGCATGTCGAGCTCGCTCGGCTGAGTTGTTGCCCCGTCGCCGGGATGGCTGTGGACGATCGCCACCACAGTGCCCTGCTCTTCGGCGGCCGCATAATCCTCAGGATTAAGTTCAAATTGCTCAGTCGGCGACTCAGCATTATTTTTGCAGGGGATGTATTTCTCCACCCGCCCCTTCTGAATAACCACGCCACAGCACTCCTCGGGGAAGGATGCGGCGGCATGCGCCAGAATGGCGCTAACTGTTTTGTCGCGCATGATTATCCTCTCAGAAGTGAAGCGCCGGGGAACCCGCCATAATCCAGCTGTTCATTCTCTCCGAAGCGAGGTTTACAGCCCGTTGACAGCAATCCGGAGCAAACATCCTGTGAAGGATCGTCCACCCGATTGCCGTCTTTATCGAACCAGCCGTTTTGCCCGGCGTAGGTGCAGCCGTTCCCGGTTTTGTACCAGCCCCGCATGCACCACGTGCACATTGGCTGAATTTGCCGGGTCGGAATGAGTTGCCCTCGCAAATCGGCTGGACTTGAAAGCTCAAACTCTACGGTTTCATCGTCTGACCCTGATTTACGGTCGATGTAATAAACCTGTTTGCGCTCCTCGTTGGGATTCGCAGTCGGGTTCCCGCCAGGAAAATTTCTTGCGTCCAGGTAGTGAGCGAAGGTGTCATGGATGATCACTTTTGCTTTAGCCATCCCCTGAAACCTTCGGCACAGCGCGCCAATCGTACCGCTGATGTTTGCAACAGTGAGTGACGGCCGTGAGCTCTGGCCGTCACTGCTGACAGATATGCCGGTCAGTTCATACGGCCACGCGCCATACTCCTGCCCCTGCCACCACACCGACTTCGGCTCGAGCTTTGACTCATCACCGCCTGCGGCGATGATTTCCGCCTCGGTGTGCGGGATTGTCTCGTTGTGAAAGCGAAGAATACCGGCACCGAAAGCTGAACCGTCAACCTCAATCAGGCGGACGCGCTTACCCGGTTCCAGTTTCTGGACATCAGATGAAATACTCATGGATGGTATGCCTGTATGAATGTGCTACTGAGGGTGTATTTCTTGTTGCCGTGGGTAGATATCTGGAAGGATTCCGCGCGCCATAAGCCTGAGGGCTCAAGCGGCGGCTTCCAGATAAATGACTTCCACCCGGCATGTCTGTTGAGAAAGTTTTTAATGGCCTGAATGTAAGCCTCGTCACCGGTAAAGCTCACGCTCCATTGAGGTGTTACCGGGTTGATACCGTCCCCGGCCACCTGCGCATAGCCATCGCCAAACTGTGCCTTTCGGGTACGAAAATTTGTATCAACCTGAGAGGCAACCTTTGGGCACCAGCTGAAGGTTTCGACTGCCATGGTTAAACTCCCTTGATTAATCGCCACAGAGGCGAACCCGGCATGCTGGCCTGTTCGTTAATGACACCAGTGATGGCATCCTTAAGCTGCCTGCCTGCTGCTCCGGCAGTACCCTGACTGGACGCCTGTGGAGAACCGCCCTGAATATTGATATCGCCGAAGTTAACTGAAGGCACGCCGCCAGAGACCTGCGGCATCCCTACTGCGCGAACAGCAAGATCACCATTAGGTGCCCGCGTGAGTGGCATAATGGCTTCAGGACCTGCCTCGCCGAAAATCCCCGCACCTTTGGCAAAAGCAAACAGCTGAGGCGTCTGAAAAACGCCATTGCTGTAAGCGCTCAGGGACGGAGAGTCGTAAACATTACCCTTCGCATTAAAGGTAAAGTTCGCGCCGGCATTCTGAATAGCGGTACCGCTGCTGGCGGTTGCGGCTGATGAGGTGCCAAAACTGAACAGTGATCCAATTGAGCTGACGCCATTAGCAACAGCCATATTCACCAGGACGTTCTGGATAATCTTCAGCACGCTGACGCCCCAGTCCTTCCAACTGTCAACGTTGCCATTGAGCATGTCGGTAATCGTGGTGACAGCGCCCCCCATAGCCTGCTTCATGCCGTCAGCAGCCATGGAAGAATAATCCGTAGCTTCGTCCACCCAGTTCGCATAACCTTCTGACAACCCCGTCATCCAGTCGTCACGCTGCGCATCAGAAGCTGAGTAATATCCCTCCTGGTCGCGCAGGCGCTCTTCGAGATAGCGCTTATTGAGTGCCAGCCCCTGCTGATAGAACGTCTCGTCGATTTCACCAGCCTGGCGCTGGCGAAGAAGATCGGTATTCTTCTGCTCAAACTCCTTACGCAGGTTGAACTGCTCCTGAAGTCTTTCCCGGAACCGGGTACCCTGCCCGTAACCCAGCAGTTGCGCTTCATTAGCTGCGCGGGCGCTGGCGTTACTGTCAGCAAGGTTGGCTTCGTAATTTCGCAGTTGCTCACGCAATTTAACCTGGTCAATCAGCGCAGCATTCTGCAATACCGTCTTCTTCTGGGCTTCTGTCAGAGAAGAAAGTTCGCCCTGGCTGACCTGGTACTTAACCTTCGCCAGTTCAGTATTCTGGCCTTGCAGGGCAATCTGCTCTTTTTGCTGCTTGATAAGGCGCTTATACACATCCTCGGTTTTCTCGCCTTCGGTTTTACCTCCCTTCGCCTTAGGTTTGTTGGCCTCATTATTCCGCCATTCAGCAATACCGTTATTAATCAACTCCTGACGTCCAGTCTGGAATTGTGGATCACTGGTTAACCCCAGGTCATCGGCTGCATAACTCAGCCGCAGGCGCTCTTTGGCCTCCCCCTTCAGGCGTGACAACTCCAGATCCCGGCGGCTCTTTTCGATGGCATCGGTTTGCTTTTTGTCGAGGTCTGCCTGCGGAAGCCTGAGCGGGACGTTAGCCAGTCCCTGACGCGCCATAAGGAGTTGATTGCCTAACCCAAGAAGTTTATTAAATTCAGTATGCTGCCCATTCATCATAATCAGTGACTGATATACAGCATTCTGACGCCAGGCTTGCTCACGTATCAAATCGTTACGACGCCGCTCTATTTCTTCGAGGGCCTGCTGAATTCCGCGAGACTTATCTCGCATATCATTCAATTTCCCCTCTTCAACCGCGAGTTGATCAGTAACAATCGCGATAGCCCTTAAAATATTGGCATCGTTCTCGCTGGTAATGCCCGGCTTACCACGGGAGGCATTAAGATCGTCAATTTGAGACTTCAGGTCACCAACCTTCCTTGCTTGCTCATCAATCAGACGATTTTGCTCGACAAGGGCTCCAACAGTCCTGCCACGGTTGTCATCCGTTTCCGATAGGGACATGCGAGATGTTTTCTCTCTAATATCGTCAATTTGACTGGCATACTCCTGTGCAGAACGACGAGCCTGCTCCTGATTCTGATACATCGCATACCAGGCGCCTGCTCCCAGCATCACCAGACCAGGCACGCCGCCAATCAGGCCAAGCGCACCACTCATCAGCCGAGTACCGACAGATGTTACGCTATTGAGATTGCTCTGAGTCGAGACGCGGTTTGCAAGGTTCCGGCTTAAGGAAGCCTGTGTCGCGGACAAGCGCCTTTCTGCAACAGCCTGGGCATCAGCGTTTTTAGCTGCCACCAGCCCTGCCTGTGCACGTTCAAGCGCAGTCCTGGCCCTGACTTTTTCCGTAGCGGTGCCAGTTGCAAGAGCAGTAGTCAGCCTGGCTTGAGCTGCTGTAACCTTTGCTTCCGCTGCCGCAATTTTCTCTTGCTGAGCAGCTTGGACATCTGCACTTCGTGAACGCTGAACAGCTTGCTGGGCTCGATAAACTTCAGCCCTTGAAGCTGCAACAGCAGACTGAGCCGCTTTATCCTGCGCAACAGCAAGTGCTACCTCTGATTTCGCTGCTGAAATTAGTGCACCTGTTGCACTCGTGGCGCTGGTTACAACTCCGCTGAGATATCTTGCCAGCCCAACGCCAACAAGCGCCCCTGCTACTGTTGTTATTGTGGACATGTTGTCAGCAACGTCATTCAAGGCACCACTAACAGCTGAAGAAGTGAACGCATCCAGAGTTTGAGCTAAACTATCCAGCCCGCCAGACAAACCTGCCGTTGCGCCGGTAGCCTGATCAATACCGCCAACCCATTGCATGAATGAGTTAGTAACCTTCTGCAAGGAACCAGAAACCGTTTGTGGTAAGCTTTTGAACTCATCTTGCAAATTATCTAACTGGCCTACCAATGCTGGAACAACCTTATCAATCGTAAGTTGCCCCTGGTCAGCCATGCTCTTAAGGTCTTTGCGGGCCACGCCCATTCCGGCGGCAAGTGCGCGAATAACGCGATCACCGGATTCGTTAACAGCGTTAAACTCCTCACCACGAAGAACGCCCTGTGCCAGAGCCTGGCTGAATTGAGTGATAACAGAACTCGCTTCCTGGGTGTTAGCCCCAGAAAGTTTGAGGCCGGTAGAAACAGCCTCGGTAATTTTCAGAACTTCATCAGAGCTATACCCGTATTCACGCATTGAAGCAGCTGCGCGGGAAAAAAGGTTTGCGTTATCTAAAAACGCGGTGCCGGTCCTTTGGCTTATCTCCATTAACTGACGCTGAGAAGCAGCAAAATCGTCAGCAGAAGATGATGCCTGCTTGAGTCGTGCATTTACGGAGTTCCACTCATCAGCAATCTGAACAATTTTCCCGGTAGCAAACGCTGCGCTAGCAGCCGCGGCGGCTTTCCCTGCTGATGCAAATCCAGCGGTCAGATCAGATAATGCCCTTTCGCTCTCTCTGGCAGCCGCGGCGGCCTGACGACCACCATTTTGCATGGTACGGTAATAGTCCGCACCCATTCGTGAGGCGCGAGCAATCTCACTCTGGAAAGACTGAGAGTTCGCGGAGATTTTAATTATTAGTTCGCGTAGAGCCGCCATCTCTTGTACCTTAATAATGAAAATAGAATAGCCACTCGGACTAACACCTCAGAGGCTTAGCTTTTTTTTTGCACATGGAGACATATATGTTGAGCTTGAACTTTGAAGTTCCCGGCAACCCGGATGACTACTACGAAGTTAGGGAAAAGGAAGATGGAACGCTTTCCTATAAACCTAACCGCTTAAAAATAAGAGGGTTAGCAAAAACTCAGTGTGATTATTTTGATTATATATCCTCTTTAGGTGAGAATATTCATATAGCCACACTTGAGAGCAATGATGTCATTAACGATTTTTTTGAAAATGAGCCGGAAGAGGCTCAAGTTTGTATTTACAATACTCTTTCCGAAGAATTTAACGCTATTACTGATACAATCTTAGATGAAACTTCAGAATTGAATGCGCAGGCGCAGCAGACAGAAAATGTGGCAGAGAACATAGGTAAAGTTATAGGGGCTATAGTTCTTATAGGCTTTATAGTTTTTATATTATCGCAAATAAACTAAGTTACGGGCGGTTTACCGCCCTAATTTGATGCAGCCATTAACGCAGCCTCAAGCCCAGCAAACGGGTCCTTCGGTGCTGATTGCTCGTCACCCCCCCAGCGCAGGATCGCATCGTCCAGTGGCACTTTTACCCCCTGTGCGCCGTACAGGGCAGAGACAATCTGGGCGGCCTGAATGTCACCGCGAATATCGCCAACCGGACTTTGCCTGTCGAACTCAATCCACATCAGAAGCTCGCTTGCCGTCATATTCTGCCGAAGCTCTGAGAGCGTGCGCCCCATCCGGAGCGCAAGCGACATCAGAAACTTTACGCCGGGGGTTGAGACTTTTCCCGCGCTTCGTCCGCGTTGTTGATCAGGTCAAGCGCCTGTTTGAGCAGGCGTGAATGGACGGGGCCGTAGATTTCACGCACCTGCTCTTCTTCGTCTACGCTGAATACCGGTTGCTTATCGGTGTCGCACAGGACGTCAATGAAGAGCACCACGTCAGCGCAAAGATTACGGTGTGCCTTTTCCGATACCGACACATTTTCATCATCAGCACCCGCTTTCACCACCTCCTGCCAGCGCAGCCAGGCTTCTCCAGACGGCTCACGGAGAACCACTTTGACGCCTTCCCACTCAGGAACGGCGACCATCTTATGACGAAATCCCGACATCTTAGCCAGGGCGAGATTTTTAATATTCTTCATGCGACCTCTCAGGAGCCAGACTCGATGTTTTCAGGCTTACCTTTCAGGCGCAGGGAGAACGTTGCCGCCACTACGCCGTTGGTACCTGAAGACCAGGTGTGCTGGCGGATTTCAGCCAGGAACTTAAAGCCCTTGCCGGACGGGAAGATAACCTGGAAAGCGTAGGTCGTATCGTTGTCATAGGCCTCACGCAAGGCGTCCTGCGCCGGATTCTTGTAGAAGTTGCCGGACAGAGAGATTTCTGACGGAGAAGGCAGGCCGTTGATGTTCTCCTGCTCGGTAGAGCAAAGTGTTGTTACGTCGATATCCTGCTTCTGACCACCGGTGAACTGAATTTCTTTGATGGTGCAACTCAGATCGAGGAAGGTTGCGGAATCCATCGTTTCTTTGGTGGCTGGCAGGGAGGAAATAAGGATCTTCGTCAGCTGCGATTTTTCATAAAGTGCAGACATAGCTGTCTCCTGGAAAAAGAAAACCCGCCATCAGGCGGGTTCGTTGGGTGAATTAATTGTCAGGGGGTAACTTTAAAATCCAGGGTGGCACGGTAGAGCCGATAATCTGGCTCGTAACCGGGGATTTTTACCACCTCTGTAGGGTTTAAGGGCTTCAGCGAAGCGAGCGCCAAATCTCTCAGGGTGCGTGATTCAGTGATCGTAGTGGAATACACATCTACCTGAATGGAAACCCTGCTCTCTGCCTGGCCGCACAGCACGTCAGCGGAAACATCATCGACGATGGAAAAAATAATCCAGGGCGGAGAGACTGAAGGCTTTCCGTCACTGCCGAGAGGCGCAACGTAGGGATAAACCTGCCCTCCGGCCAGCGGCGCCAGCAGAGGATAGAGATCGTCTTCCGTCATTTGCTTAATGCCTCGTCAATGGCCTGGTTCATGCGCCTGATTGCGACCTCCGTCGCCTGCTCCTGGCGTACATCGAACGCGGGACGAATGAACGGGTGCGGCGGCATGTTAACGGTACCTATTTCGACGAATCGCCAGTAAAAGGCGTTTCTCGGGTTATTCGCCTTCATCGTGTTATCGCTGTTTCCGGTGCGCGGGTTAACACCACGAATGTGGACACCAGAAGAAATTTCCCCGCGGCGTCGGCTTTTTTGGGTCACCACCACCACGTTTTTTTTCAGTTTCCCGGTACGCACCGGCGCGCGGGCGATCACTTCTTCCTTAAGCACTTCGGCGCCAGCGCGCGTGGCGTCACGCAGAACCTTGTTGTTTTCAGCGCGGCTAAGTAACTCCAGATCCTTTGCGATGTCATTTAACCCGGAAAAATCGAGGCTCGTCTCAATCATTTTTCAGCTCCCGTTTTGCACAGAATTTCCAGGCGAGTGCCAGTCGCATTTGCTACAGGAGGACCGATGATATTTAGCACCTGACCTTTATACGGGCCGCTGAGCACTTCCAGACGAGAAGAGGCGTTCAGCTCTGACCTGAAGCGCATCCAGACGCGAATGGTTGCCTGCGCCGTTTCCGCGCCGCCTGAAAGCTGCTCTCTGCCGCTGATCCCCTTTACCTCAGCCGGGACCGGGTTGCCACCAGTCCACGATTCAACCGGCTGACCAGATGGATCGCGCGAAGTCGTGAAGGTGAGAATTTTTACCCGGTGCCTGAATCGTCCAGGTTCCATCAGGAGCCCTCCTCAGGTTCAGATTTACCGCGCCAGTTGCGATGGATGAACATCATCCGTTCTGCGGCGGCGTTCTCATAAAGCTGTACTTCACTCTGCGCGGTCCTGTGCTCGAACATGTCCGCAAACACCAGCAGTATGGCGCCCTTAACGGCTGCAGGAATATCAGCTGCAACTTTCCACGCTGGTTCATCGCACCAGCGTATGCAGTAGTCAAAAGCTGCCTGAGCGTACAGAGTGATCAGCTCGTCCCTGTCGTCTTCTTCAAATTCAATCTGCTGTTTAAACAGACGGAGGCCAATTACATCCAGAACATCTATCGCCATACGTTAAAAGGGCGGGTCACCCCGCCCCCTCCATCATGAGCCAGAAGAGAAACTGCCCTTGATGATTGCCGTCGGGCGATAGTGCGCCAGCGCCAGGCGCTCTTCACAGAGGATGGTCAGCATGTTTTTCACGAAGTTATCGCGGTCTTCACGGCTGACTTCCACGGTGGCATCCATGCGATCCCAAACCTGAGAGGCCATATCGAAACCGCCCACCGTAAAGGTACCGGCGGCCTGTGCCTTAGTCGGAACTACTGGCAGACCCCACATGATGTTGCTGGTAAACGCCTGAGGACCGCCGAAGATATAGCGGCCTTCATTGTCTTTCAGCAGCGCAATGTTGTGCCAGTCGCGCGGGTTCAGGACGATACCGGAAGCGCTAAACTCAGATTCGGTCACCTGATAAATAGCGTGAGCGATAATGTCAGCACGGGTGTCGCCGGTGGCATTCAGCGAGGTGTCGTAGGCGGTTGCCACTTTGTTCAGACCTTCCAGGTTATCCCCGGTGCCGTCGCCGTTCAGCAGCTGGCCTTCTTCTTTCAGCGCCAGACCATACATCAGGCGATCGTTGACATAGGACTGCAGCATTGGCGCATCGTCCATCACCTGACGCGATGCCTGCACCCAGTGGGCGATGGTCTTCACGTTCGCGGTCTGCTTGCTGAAAGTGATATCAGATTCAGGTTTAAGTGCCTTCTCTGCCACCACGTCGGCGTTATTGGTAAACACTTCTTCACGCACGTATTCCAGAGCATTACTGGTCATACGGCCCTGAGCCAGAAGATCACGAATGGTCAGACGGCGCAGGCCCGGCATGATAATGCCTGGGATCTGCATCGGCTGAATCAGCGAGCCAGCAGAACCTGCGTCGCTGCCAAGCGACTTGTTAAACGTTTTGGCATCGAAAGAGCCCTGTTTGCCGTCCCATGTCTTAATAAGCTCTTCGGCCGCTCGTTCGGAGAAGGATTTCTTCTCACCAGGATTTTCAGCACCGGAAGCCAGTTTCTGTTCCAGATCGAAGAGGCGCGTACCGGATTTGGACAGTTCTTCCTGTACTTTTGCCAGGTCGGACTGCAGCTGTTTGGAAACCTGGCCCGTGCTTTCGATTTCAGCTTTCTGCGCATCGAACAGCTGGGTCATTTTCTGCTGGGATTCTTCGATTGCTTTTTGAATGAGAGCGAGTTCAGACATAATTAATTACCTAAATTGGAAGGGAAAGATTTAATGCTCTGAAGCAGAGCGTTGATTTGTGCTTCGTTTCCGTCGCCCTCGGACTCGCTCCGAATCGCTGACTTAAACCGGGCTATTAACCCAACTGCCTGTGATTTGGTGAGCCCGACTGAATCCCTCAGCCAGTTCTCCACATCACGAATCGTTTCAATGCCATCGACACTTTTCATGGCTGCGATGCCAGCCTGTTCGTTGGCGGGGAAAGTGCAGACGCTGATTTCGCGCAGAGCCTGGATATTCTTAAAGATGCGGCCTGTTGGAATGATGGTGTAATCGTCTTTCGCAACGGAAAAGCCAACCGACATACCCTCAACCGTACCGTGCTGCATTGCCGCTTTCAGGTCGGCGGCGCCGCTGTGCCCTGGGGTAAGTTGACCGCGCACATACAGGCCTTTTTCGTCTTCGGCCAGGCTGTCCCATTTACCAACCGGCAGCTCCCACGTCTTGTGGTTGAAAAACATCGCCACTTTGCGGGTCTGGTTAGCCAGTGCGTTTTTAAAGGCCCCGGGCAGAATGATGTCGCCATCGGAATCGGTGTTATTAAAAACAGAGGCATAGCCTTCAAAAATCCCCTGTTTACCGTCACCGGTGAATTTGATTTCTGTCTCGTCGAAGGACAGCGTTTTTACGATCTCAGGCATTACGGCCCCCATAAAAATTAAGCCCCGTTATTACGGGGCTCTTTGTTGGTTCCTAAATCGGTGATCGGCACGTATTGCGACTGGCGCATTGCCACATCGCCACCCGGCAATGGCGGGAGGTTGTCCGTTCGTCGCATCTCGTTGATGGTGCGTAGCCCTGCCTCTCCCATTGCCTTCATAAAGGCAGCGCGGGATGCCGAATCGCCCCTCAGCAGGCCGTCGAGATTGTGCTCAGCATGAATGCGGCCAACATCCTTAGCAGGAATAAGCCACCGCTGAATGCTGTTTTCCCACCGGGAGATATAGGGCTGCAGGGTGTACTGCAGGAAGCCGAGATTCTGCTGCTCGATGCCCGATCCCCAGCTCGTTGATTTCTCGACGTCGCCAACAAGGTGAGGCGGTACGCCAAAGAACCGCGCCAGTTCACTTACCTGAAATTTTCGGGACGCCATCATTTCGGCATCCTGCGGCGTTACGCCAATTGCCGATGTGGAAAAGCCCGCTTCCAGAATCCAGAGGCGTTTTTTAACCGGACCGCCGGCGATCTCTTTGAAGTTCTCTTCGACCTGCGAGCGCTGCTGTTCAGTCAGCACTTTTTCGCCGGTTGAGAGGATTTGCGGAGACTTGGCGCCGTTGGCAAAGAAATCTCGCTGCTGGTCCTCCATCGCAACTGCCACACCTGCCGATTTACAGGCAAAAGCAATGGGTGACAGGCCGACCAGCCCGGTGAATCCGAAGCCTTTAAGGTGAAAAATCTCTCTCTGCGAAAAGTCGGCGTATTTGCTGTCGCGTTGATAGCGATAAACCACTTTTTTCCCGACGAGTTTCACATCCATATTGGCAGACTGAAGCGGGAGAAGGCTGATCACGTCACCCGCGCTGTTGCGGTCCACCAGTGCATACGCGTTACCGTAGAAACAGAGCTGCATCGTCATGGCCTCCCTGAATTCCTGGGCGGTCATGTACTGATTCGGTGAGTAGCGCAGCAGTCGCGCCAGCGGATTGCTCAAACCCACTTTTTTGCGGTTGTCATTCTGGTCGGTTTCGAAGACATCAAGCGGTAAGCATGCCGTGAGCGTTGAAATCAGGCTCACGCAGCGCCAAACCGTCGAAATTTGCAGTATCCGTTCATCGTTAATGGATGAATCGCCCAGGTGTCCGTGGGCCGAAACAGGCCCCGTCTGTGAGCCCTGATTTGGGGTGACTAAACGCCCGCCGACAAACCAGGACTGTAGCCTTGCCCACCAGCCGTTATTGGTTCGCAGGTCAATCGTGTATTTAGGTTCTTCCATCACATGCTCAGCGGTCGGAAAATGAAGTCGTCGAAGTCACCACCCTGTTCGGTAACTTCCCCATTAGCAGCACCAACGGACATTGTCATTGCGACCATGCCATCAATACGGCCTGTTGCTTTGGACTTATCGAGCTTGCGGTTGCCAGCAGCATCTTTCACCACCACCGCATTCACAGCACACATCGTTAATACGGGGTGCATGCCATGCCTTACGCGCCCGTTAAGCATCAGAGACTCCAGCGTATCTACAGCTGGCCCCATATCCTTAAAGCCCTGGCCGAACTCGACCAGCGGGAGGCTCAGCCCAATGGCATCGGCATCCTTCCTGAACTGGTCAATGCGCCAGCGGTCAAAAGCCATCGAGGTAAGGTCGAAATCACCGATAATTTCAGCGATATCCGCAACGACGAATGAGTAATCCACCGAAGCGCCTGGCGTGGTGCGCAGCAGCCCCTCTCTAACCCAAACGTCATAGGGTGCGCGGTCCGTTTTGGTTCGCTCTTCAAGAGTCTTTTGCGGTGTCCAGAAGAAGGGAAAAACATCCCAGAAACCATCATCTGCTTCACCAGCGATAACCAGCGCCGTTAAGTCGTTCCTGGCTGACAGATCCAGCCCCGCGTACCACTTCCTTGGCGTGTTAATCGGCATCTCTCCGCAAAGCTCCCACACGCTGCGGGAGATAAACGGCGATACGGTAGAAACGCGCTGATTGAGGTTGAGATTTCGGAAGGTGTTTTCGAAGCTTGGCATTCGGCCTGCTTTCTCGGCCTGGCGCGCCATGTCTTTTTCTGACCTGAATGTTCCCAGCGCCGGGTTCGCAGCCAGCCAGGAATCGCGTTTACTGATATCAGCGTCCTTTGGCGCTTCATAAACGTGGCACACGATGTGCGGATCTTTCGATTTGACCGCATCATCAATCCAGATGCTCAGCAGGTCAGCATCGTTTGCTGCCTGCGTACTGATAACAATCAGCAGCGGGTTTTCATGCGCCCCCTGCGCGGTAGTTATTGCATCGATAAAATCATCCTGCGGCCCCCTGACCTGCCCGGTTTCATCGAGAATGGCCAGAATGGGGGAAAGGCCGTGCGTCGTCTTTCCTTCTGCGGATAAAGCCTTGTATTCGACGTTACACGGCAGGCCGATCAGCTTTTTGCCGCTTGGCGTAATGTGCACAATCTCCTGCAGCTTAGGGTTCAGGTTGACCATCTTCACCGCGAGGTTAAAAACGATGGCCGCCTGTTCCCGGCTAAGTGCACCGCTGACAATCTGCGTGTTCTGGACCGCTTCAGGCCCCACCAGGTGAGCCAGCAGGATTCCAGCGATTAAGCCTGTTTTACCGTTTTTTCGGGCGATGCTGAGGATCGCCATATCCGTTCCGGCTGGATTGTCGTAAACCGCCAGGATGAAATCTTTCTGAAAGGGGTCCAACCGCATAGGCTGGCCGATAAGCTTGCCTTCCGGCACGATGCAAAAGCGCTCAATGAACGCTATTACACGCTCACCTCGCGTCATAGTCTTTTATCCGTGCTTGGGAAAGGCGATCAGGTTGTCGTCCTGGTCCTGATGCTCGGTTTTGGTGTTTCGTGCATCACGATCATTCTGATTGCGTTTCTTCTGGTCGCGGCTTTCACCGTTGGTTGCGTGGGAATGGATCTGCAGGTCACGGCGCTGAGCCAGGATAGTTCGCTGCAAATCAGGAATTTGTTTGCGGAGGTTTTTAATCAGCGCCTCATTTCTCGCTTCACCGCGCGCGCGTTCTTCTTTTCGCAAATCTCTGCGTAAAACGGTGAGATAGAGCTGGTTATTTGCCAGTTCTGCAGCGGCCAGAAGGTCGGCTGGCGTCCAGCTGTCCAGAGCTTTCGATCTGATATTGTCATGCCAGAATGGTTCGGCTTTTTTTTCCAAACCTGCATGGGACGGAGGATCGATGGTGTCCACTGCTGCATTTTTCATGGCCTGAACCGCTGCCGCCGAACTGTCGGAACGGGTTCGTTTATCTGCCATATGTCAACACCTTAAAACTAAAAAAATCGGGTTAGCGTTAAAATCAAACTTTGGCGGCGGTCATTTGGGGCAAAGGTTTTGAAGATTTGATCCCCCCCCTGCCCTGATGCGATTCGTTCTCATTTGATTTCATTGCATTTGAAATGATTTCACTCTTTCAATATCTGTTTCACTTCATCATGCCAGGAGGTCTGTTTATCAACTTGTTCGAGTTTCTGAGCACCTTTCCCATGCTCGGGCCACACATGACCTGAGAAGGTCAGCGTCGGCACGTTTTCTCCTACCGTGTGAGAGAACTGGATAGAGGTAACAGTCTTCATCGCTACGCCATCAATCGCCAGCTGAACAAACTTACCGTCGCGGTATTCAATGATGAGGTCTTTCATTACGTGCTCCAGTGAGACGCAGGATCGAGCGGGTAGCCGTTGGCATCACAGCCTATTACCGCGCCGCTCTTCTCCATTCTCTGTTTCGTTGAGTCATGGTGCGCTTTGCACAGTGGCTGCCAGTTCTCTTTACTCCAGAACAGGAGCTGTGCTTTCGATATGGCCAGCGCGTTACCTGACTTAAGCGCATCTTTGAGTTTGTGGGGCTCGATATGGTCAACCACCGTTGCTGGGGTAATTCGCCCCTGCTGATCGCACATCACACATAGTGGGTGCTGCTGCAGGAAACGCAGGCGGGCCTTATCCCATCGGCTGCCATATACGCGAGGCTCTTTGTTCATGACAGTCTCCATGCATGACAGTGCTCAAAGTGAGGAGGAATGGGATAAACAACAGCTTATGCCAGCCTCCATGCGCGGCGGCGTTCTGTCCTCGGCTCGTTGTCAGGGTGACGCTCAACCGTCGGCATGTCGGCGTGATCCACCAGCGAGTAACACGGGTAAATCACCCGGCCGCCGGATGCCTCACCGACGGCGTAATCAGCTGCCAGCGTTTTATTCCATGCGTTAAGCATGCGCGCCAGCCTGCCCTGAGGAGGGCTGTAACATACGCCGTGAATCAGTTTGCTCAGAACAAGGTAATCAGCGTTTACTGTGTCTGATTCCACCAGCATTCCGGCAATCTCTTTCTGAAACTGAGGCGGTCTGCCGGTACCGAGATAAAAGCTCAGCATGTCGTCAGGAAAGCGCGCTAGCCAGTCCGTTACCTTCTCGGTGAATCCTTCAACCGGCAGCGCGTCGTCTTCCAGCACTACTACCCGGCAAGGTTGCTCAGCAGCCCATTCGATAGCGCGACGATGATTCCAGTTCGCGCCGTGGTTTCCGTCATCAATAAGCAGATGAGCATCCAGCAGCGCGGCAAGCCGTTGCGCATGACCTATGCGAGAGTGATGGCCAACCACAACAAACTTCACTTGTGTTTCCACCATGTGGCCTCCCCACCGATACCATCAGTTTTGAAAACGGTATGTACCAGAGGGCCGGTGACCAGCCTGTCAGCAAATGACTGCGCGACAATGCCGAACGCCAGCATATCACCCACCGCAGCGCCAGCCTGTTCTTTCTTCCAGAAACGATAACTCTCGATCCTGTAGTAAAGACGGATGATGCCGTGAGCAAACGCCATGACATCAGCGCGGGTACCGCCCAGCAGACCAGCGTTAAGCATCACATCGTTCCGGTGCGCTTCAATGAATTCCTGATAGATACGCTCTGGATGATTCTGCTTTGCCCAGGTGTCCGCGTATGTCTTAGGTTCTGAACCAACATAAACCTTACCTGGCTGCATCTCTCCCCACGGCGCGCGAAGCATTTCGACATCGGTACCATCAGTACACCAGACGAACCGGTATTCAGGGTGATCTCGCAGGTGCTGCCAGATATGCAGCCAGCGCCGGAAGTAGACATTCATCTTCACATCAGGAACGCGATACAGCTCAACGTCTGCCGGTGCCGTCAGTAATTCATCCACCAGCGCAATACGTCCACACTGCCGGAGTGATGCGGCCCATTTAGCCAGCATGTCAGGCGAGGCCGTCATTTTCGTACCGCGCTGAGGGTCAGGCTGGCTGGTCAGTAACGTAGTGACGACGACGTCGCGCTGACGCCGATATTCAACGTAACCGGTAAAGCCGGTATCACGTCGTCCGTTGTGGATCTTCACATTACGTTCCACCAGCGCCTGGCGGTCGGGCCTCGGCACTGAACGTTCCACCGCTTCATGTTCATCGAGAGAATGGATCAGCTTTGCTGAACCGACGACATCAGCGTAAGCCCAGGTAGTAAGTCCTGCGTTATGGATGCGCAGAGCTAGGTCGCTGTGCTCGTACATGCCGCGACCATAAACCGGATCGAATCCGCCCACCTTCTCGATGGCGCTGTGGTGGTAATAAAGCATCACTCCGCGCTGCCCGGTATACGCCACATGCTTATCGTCACGGTAAAGCACCGAAAGGTCATTGAGCTTATTCTGGCCAACAAGATCGAGGAACTGGTAAGCCAGGTGTGGCTCGGGTGATTCGATGTAGGGAAGATGCCAGTTATCGGCGATGGGCCAGGCATCATCATCCCACAGAAAAATATGCTCGCACCCGGCATCCATCAGGGCTGACAGGCTGGCGTTCTTCGAAGCAACAATGCCAAGTGATGTTTCATGGCGAAGCAGCTGCACGCCGTGGGGAACTACCGCTGCAGGTTTTGAACCATCATCCACTACCACCACCAGCGCACCAGCTGGCAGGTGCTTCATGTGCTGTTCAAGTGCTCGTTTTAAAACGTCTGCACGATGATGCGTCGAAATGGCAATGCCGATCCGTGATGAAACGACGCTGGCGGGAGCGTATTGGACACCATCAATAGTGACCTGCATAAAACCTCCCGTCAGAATCCACGTCGTAACCATTCCCAGACTGTGCCGCCGGGCTTAAGATTCTTTTTCAGTTCCGCTGACACAACATCAGAAATCGCTTTTTCCATCTCAGGGGATAGCTTTACGCTGGTTTTAATTTCGGGGCTGATGCCAACATTAATGGCATAACCTTTACGTGGGTCGGTCTCAATACGGCCAAAATGCATTTTTACAGAGCCATCAATGTAACCACCAGCAGGCACGCCAAAGTTCGTATTCACCAGGTGCATAATGGCAAACTCCTGCCCTTCAGCGGTCAGGAACGTGAAGAAGTTTTTCTCATGATATTTTGTAGCGGTATAGCGACTTTCAGCAAACCCCAGTTCTCGAAGCTCAGCAGCACCAGATTTAGCTGGCAGGTCACCAGACTGAAGCGCGCCACGGAAAAACAGCGCATACAGAACATCCATCGCAGCACCGGATAAAGTAATGTTCTCAGTCTTTTTAACGTCTGTTGCAGCAGGCACACGCTTTTTCATTGAGATTGACGACGGGAAGTATTCCGGTATGCCGTTTACTTCACGGCGGGCACCCCATGCATCGTATTTCGCCTCGCCAGCTGGACTGTGCAGCTCATAACCCTCATCAGTTTCGATGATTTCCAGCCCGGTCATAACGGCTTTAAGTGGTAAATGTTTCATTTGGTATTTCCTTTTAGACGTGAGCCTGTCGCACGGCAAAGCCGCCGAAAGTTAACTGTTTGCCCAGGCTCACAGCTGAAAGACTTTCTTTGATGTGCGCGTGCGATGCGCATAAAAAAGGTCGCTTTCGCGACCCGTTTTTGATCAATTACATGTATTGAAGGATTTTTTCTTTTAGCCGTTTATCCACCTTTAAGCGAAATCGCTCACCAGTTGAAAGTGTTATAACGCAACGGATTTTATTTGGATGAAAATTTAGCTTTTTCAACCGCACGGCCATTCTTTTGAACCAATCTTCATCAGCATCAATAATAATTCGATAATTAGCTTCATCTCCGTTTTCTAAACGAGTAGGAAGTCGATCAGACTCTTTATTCCTAAATAGCTGTTGAAGCTCAATTTCTCCGCCAACATACCAGTAAATGGCTTTGATTTTTATCGAATGCAATGAACGGTTAACAACTGTTATTGCTATCAGCCTCCGGTCATCATCATCAGACATGATACGCCCGAATTTAACCTTTCCTCCAATAAAAGCCCTTCGATTGATTAAAGCAATGAACAGCGAAGTGATAACAGCTAAAAAAGTAGCCACTCCTGAAAACCAAGCCCCGTATGCAGATACTTTTGCCCAGTATGCAGTTTCACGGGCTGAAATTAACGCTTCGTAAGAGATATAATCAGAATTCATACTCACCCCACTTTTTTGAGGTGATTGTATCTGAAAGCTTTATCACAGGCACTCAGTGAATGCCTGCTGTAATGACTATCCCCTACACGGGATATTTGTCAGCTTATCCGCTTGAGGGGATAACCATTATCAAGCCCACCCGCAGATGAGCTTTGTAATGGTTACTGCGCTGGTTGAATATCGATGAAGTACTCTTTGCCCTGCTCAAACTGTTCGAATGCAGCCGGGTTCGAGACAACCAGCTGCAATTGGCCGCCAGGCGTGTACTTTGACCATGACTTGTTTTCTTCTGTGTCAGCGGTCACGGGGCTCATGTGAATTGTACGGTGTGAATCGCCATCTGCTTTCTGAATAAAGTGGCAGCGGAATTTAGCGCGAACGGTCATGGGGTTTCCTCGGATAGTAAAAAGCCCCGCTATTGCGAGGCGCTGGTTTGTTTCTGGCAGTTAGCCTGCCACGCTTTGTTATGCGCCAGTATGTCTTTCTTCGTCTGGCGGTCCAGAACGTCAATATCGTGGTTTGTCAGATAGATAATCCGGGCCCACAGGCAGCCCGTATCAATCACCACCGGGGCGGGTGAAGTTTTCGCGCAGCTCGCGATCAACATCGTCATCAGGCATATGGTTAACAGTCTGCTGTACATTGCTGGCCTCTTTCGTTGCTTCTACCCGGCGTTCGGCTACTGCTTCAGTAGCTGCGGCCTTTTCTTCGGTGCGCTGCTGGTCTGCTTTGGCTTCCGCTTTGCTGGTGCCGCGTGAATGACCCAGGCCAAACGCGGCGGCAATAGCAGCTAACACCGCGACAACGAGTCCGGCAATCATCTCAAGCGTCATATAACCACCCGCTCCTTTACCCAGCCGTAAACAAACGTCTCGTTCGCGCTGCGCTGTTCTGCCAGTTCGAGATAACGCTGACCCTGGCTACAATTCAGGGCCCGGAGCATAACCAGTTCGCCCTCTTTTCCTCGCTGGGAAAGATAGCTTTTTAACGCGCTGATAGTTCGCGGACCGATAAAACCATCTGCAATCAGATCGGGATAAAGCGTGCCCTGAATGTTGAACACGTTCAGCCAGCGCTGGAACCATTTGGTCTGAACTGATGGGCCCATGTTAACGCCGGTATCGCACAATTCGGCGGCGATGGCTGGTGATACCTCAGAAACAAGGTCGAAGCGTGGCCCTGCCCAGTAGTCAGCCGTCAGGATATCCAGCGCCTGCTGGCGGGTAAGGTTACGCATATCACCGCTGTAACCGTGGGCACGTGCTACCGCTTGCGTGATTCCCCAGTTTGTTGGGCCACCTTTATCGTCGGGGTGATTAACGTAACCGCCCTCTTTGCCAAGAATGGCGTCAAAAATTTCGTCTTTTGTCATTAGTGCCTCAGAAGATCAACCAGACGTGCCAGATTTCCCCGGACCTTCATAACAGCTGCGCATATCAGGAGGTTCGACATCACCACCAGCCAACTGGAGTCACGATAGAGGCCGAAGATGAATTGCCATGGGATTACTGCGTAAACCAGGATGGTTATATACGCCAGGATTGAGATAAAAGGACGGTGCCGGGCACCATGGCGCTGGTAGAACATCAGAACGACGACGATCACCGAGCAGATAAACGCGTTAAAGACAGCTGACGGGTCAATTACCATTTCCCCCTCCTCCGCGTAACCGTGAGAAAAAACCGAACAGGGTGTTCAGGTCCTGGTTATTAAGAAAAGTTAGGATTTTTATACACAGTGCAGACAAAATCACTGCACCGAGTGCATCCAGTGGTTTTTCATAACTCGAGGCAGCATTTAGCCATGAACCAACAAACCCGGCGCCAAGCACTCCAACAATGAATGATGTAAGGAAATATGCAGCCAGGCGAGCACGCGTAAGGTTTGCAGCTGTCGCGACGTAAAACACCGCACCACCAAACGCTCCAAACACCACGCCGAAATCTGTATGAGTAAAGACACCATACAGGACTGAACCCAGCAGGCCTCCGCCGAGAACTGCACCAGTGCCGGTTAATGGATCGGACATTACGCCCCCTCTGTAATTGCTATGAATCCTCTCAGTAAGTTTGAGGGGAAATAATAAAAGCCCGCTGTTGATGGCGGGCTAATGAGTTGACTATTTGTAAGGTAGGTGTGAGTAAGACTTATGCTCAGAGGTGAAGCTGTATCGGCTGATTCACTATCGGTCCAGGAGAACCACCGGGCATTCAGTTACTTCCCACAACTCAAAGCGTAGCAGCAGTTTGCAAAACCATAAAAAAAGGCCTGCGTTTTATGGCAGGCTCTCAAGGAATTTGAAACTTGTATTGTTGTTGTCATGGTGCCGGGTGCCTCCCGGTGACTCTACCCCAGTCAGCAAAGCCGCGCGCATACCTGCAGATAGCAGTTGACTGGAACGCCCTTTCGCTTAGAAAGGATTCACCACACAAACAAATTACGCCGAAATCATTCCGCCGGTCAATACTTCATTGCCGTGAGTTCTCTCAGAAGGAGGGGAAACAAAAAAGGCCACCCGAAGGTAGCCCGTAGTAATGATTGTGAAGGCTGGAGTCGAACCAGCTTCCATCGGTGCGCTGCCGATTGGGTTACGCGCGCCTTGTGGCTACTTATCCAGAATATTCACCGCAAAACTATTCCCTAGCTCGCCGCTGAGCTTCATCACAATGGGTATCGCTTTGCCGCGCCAGGGAAGTGTGCCTGGTCTCACCGGGATGTCGTCACATACTCAAAGCGATTTCCGTTGTGTAGAAAATAAATAGCCCCACTAATACAGGCAGGGCTTAATTTATTTTATTCGTGTAGGCGTTAACGACACATTTCAGCTTTAGCTTTCATGTAAGCCTCGTGCGCCAACTCCGCAGTTTGGAAACTACCGAGATCTTTGCGTTTCCCGTTGACGCTAATCGCAGAACGCCACAGGCCACGATCCTTGCACCAGTTTGCTCCAATTAGCCCAGATTTCGCACCTTTTCTGGCCTTATGCCTGTTCTGCTGATTAACAAACTGGGTAACGATACGTAAGTTGTCCCATCGGTTATCTTTGGGATTGCCATTGATATGATCGACACACTTATCAGCTGGCGGCAGCGCACCATCCATGTATAAAAAAGCCAACCGATGAGCGAAGATTAATTTCTTATCGATCATTATCTGGATATAGCCGTACGTATCTGCGTTCCCGGCTATATTGCCTGGCGTAGACCGAGAGTTTGTTCGCTTGATCCAAACAAATAAACCAGTCAAAGGGTCGTACTTCAGAACCTCTTTCAGCCGTTCTTGCGTGATGCTCATGATATGCGTATGCCTTACTTTGAAATGAACCTTTGCCGCACAGGAAACCAGCCCGTCGAGGCTCGCCAGCGCTAACTGACTTCCTCAAAGGCTCATTTCAAATGGATTGGTTCGACGTATTGAATGCGCGGGCGGTGCGCGGGAAATGCGGGTACAAAAAAACCCGCAACGTGGCGGGCTTTTCGAGGTTAATTATCTACAGGCGTTATACTCCATAATCAGAAGCTTACAGGACAGTTTTATGCAAAGTCAACAGTAACGTGCAAAAAAGTGTCGCCATTTGCTCCGATCATATTAATAAGTTGTTGCCTTATCGAATTCTACTGCCGCGTGACGCTCCCACTGGCGCAGCGTGTCCACCAGCATTTCATAAAATGGTTTCCAGTTGCGTGACCATGAGGACTGATGGAGGTCCGGGAGACGCTTCAGAATGGCACGGTGTACCGTCGCCGAGGAGATAGCAGAGAATCCGTTTCCACTGCAGCGCTCACAGGTTTTAAACACCGGCGCGCCGCGCTCGCTTGTGGCCTTGCGGTCGAGCACCTCTCCTTTACCACCACACCGACAGCGGGCGCTGATTGTTCCCTTGCCTTCGCAAATATCACAGATAGCCGGTACAACCTCTGTTACCTCAGTCCAATGCTCCCAGTCAGACGGACGAACGGCACGAGAGCGGTTAGCCCAATATGGCGCTTTACCCCATGGGTACGAAACTTTGCGGGTAATTTGCTCGCGGGTTGTTCGCCCGGTGCCACTGCAGCTGTGACATGTCACGCTGGTAGCCGCAGAACGGGAGTAATCAGCAAAGGCAAATTGTGCCAACTTCTGCATACACCATCCGAACTGCCCACCAGCTGCCTTGCGAACATTCTTCGGAGCGACATCCATCGCATATCGCGCCAGCGCCTGAACTGCGAGCTGTTCATCCGTTTTGCTGATTCCCGCTTTACCGAAGAACGCCGCCAGGCCGAAGCGCGCACGGCTGCTGGTGGTGCCAATCGCCGCCATTACATCTGTTCCTGTAAGGCGATCCGGAGAAGTTCCTTTCACGTCGTCGCTGATGTGCATTCCCTGAGGGCTGAAATGTTTGAGTGATGCTTCCAACTTCATAAGGTTGCCCCCGCTGCTTTGATGTTTTTAATAGTCTGCATTGCTGGAATGCCTTTCTTTTGAGTAACGTCTGGTATGGGCTTTCTGCTGCGGCGCGGAACGTTGTTTTGCTAACTCCTGGTCAATTGGCAGGAAGTGCCCGTTATAGAATCGACGATAGATCGTGCCCAGCTCACCGTTGCGCTGTTTAGTCACGTTAATTTCCGCAATCCCCTTCGCTGGCGACTCAGGGTTATAAACTTCATCTCGGTAAAGCATCATGATCAGATCAGCATCCGCTTCAATCTCACCCGAATTTTTGAGGTCTGAGTTCATCGGACGCTTATTGGGCCGCGACTCAACGCCACGAGAAAGCTGGCTCAGGGCAAGCACCGGCGTTTTATTAGATTTAGCCAGACGTTTTAGTCCTTTTGACACTTCGCCGACGGCAAGGTCATATCGTGCAGTGCTTTCGATTTTGATGAGTGCCAGATAATCCACCACCACCAGCGCTATTTCCGGATGCGCCAGTTGCAGGCGGGTAGCTATCTGTTGAATCTGATCTACTGTCAGATCGGTGGAATCAACCATCCAGATGCTACGACCAGTCAGCCGTTCTACACCATTTGTCAGCCTGGCCCAGTCCTCATCCTCAAAATCAGCAGCCTTTTTCAGGCGTGAAACAGACATACCACCCGCAGCAGATACCATTCGCTCACCGATCTGGATATTTGGCATTTCCATGCTGAAGAACAGCACACCACGGCCCTGCTCAGAAACTTTGTCGATGATATCCAGCGCCAATTCAGTTTTACCCATCGACGGACGAGCAGCGATAAACACCAGGTCTGTTGGTTCAATACCGCCAGTCTTTGCATCAAGCTCTTCAATGCCCGTCATGAGGCTTCTGGCTTCTTCGAGGCCGCGGTTGCGTGCATCTACCCGATCCACTACAGCAGGAAGAATGTCGTCTATATGAACTGGCTGAACGGTCTTTTCTTCGAGAGAAATTGCGGCAATGCTGTTCTGTGCAGCCCTGAATGCCGATAAAGCCGCATCACCATTGTGAGCACTCCGTAGATCAGCCAGCGCCCTTTCAATCACAGCTTCGGCATCACGAACAGCTGCATTACGCTCAAGCGTGGCAACGTATGACACAAGCGCTGACTTGGCCCATGCGATACGGCTCGAATCCATAATGATTGCGCTGTGCTTTGGCATGTTTTCGCAGAGCAGTACAGGGTCAATAACGCCAGCTCCACGCGCCTGACGGCAGATCCCAGTATATATTTCCCGATACTGCGGTACCGAGAAAGCGGTGGCCGGCACCCTGGAAAGAATATCCAGTACCTCAGGGTCGGCACCACGCAGAAAAATTGCGCCGATCACCGCACCTTCCAGATCTTCATTTTTCCAGACAGGAGTCATGCTACAACTCCTGACGCGATGGCACGGAAACTTCCCCAGCCAAATGCCAGACGGTTGCGGCCACCATCGGTAACCCGATCCACAATTCTCTCGCCAATCGTTTCTTTCAACTGGTCGAATGTAAGATTGCTGATCAGGATTGTTGGCAAAATGCTTTCGTACCTGGCATTGATAATTTCCTGAAGGATGGTCATTTCAGTCGGACTGCCGAACTGAACGCCCACCTCGTCGATAATCAGCAGATCTAATGAAGCGAAACGTTCAATTACATCTTCCTCGGTCATTTCAGCATTGTGGCGCCACGTGCTTTTCACTGCTCGGGTGAGGCGCATAACGTCGGTGATTTCCACTTTAGCGAGATGTCCACGGATAATGCTCTTCGCCATGGCCACTGCCAGATGGTTTTTACCGGTCCCGCAGTTTCCGGTCATGACGAGCCCAGTTCCAGCTTTCAGGCGATCAGGCCAACTGGCGGTGTAGCGCTGACAGACTGCCAGATTTTTGGCGGCATCCGGGTTGACAGCCTGGTAGTTATCGAATTCACATGCTTCGAATCGTCTTGCGATCCCGGCATTGTCCATCAGGTCGACTACTCGTAATGCACGCAGACTGGATTCAATGTCAGCGAGTTCCGCTTTCACACACTCCGGGCACTGGGAGTATTTAACGTTTTCAACTCCACGATATGCTTTTCCAGTGAGGGAAATGCGCTGATAGTTGCCATGTTTTTCACAGTCGGCGGCGTGGACGTCGCCTGACTCCCAGCTCCCCCACTGCCACGGTTTTTTATGTTCAACAGCAAACGCCAGTTCTTCACGAAGCCCTTCGCGCTTTGCCACCAGAGCTTCCCTTTCTTCGCGTTGTTTAATACTCAGCATTGTGATTTCTCCTGCTTACCAGTTGCAGTCTGATTGGCCATAGTCTTGTTCACTAAACCCCGAAACCGGCAGCCCACCAGGTCTACCGCTTACCGCACCAGAAGGCGCCTGCCATGGCTCTTCGAAATGCCGATCGGGTCCAAAGAACGTCGCCGCCTGTTTCACGTACTGCGTTCCGGCGCTACCTGTAGCACGGACATAACCTGCATAACGGTTTACTCCAGCCAGCATTGCCTCAGTGTTAACACCGTCTTTGATTCGAGCTTTCCAGGCTTTCCAGGCGGCAGCTTTAGAATTACCGCCAGCACGTTTAGGGTACGCCTGCCAGGCCTGCTCGAACTCATTGGAATAGTTCTCTTTGGAAGAGCGATTTTCAGAATAGGCTTTGCCAAACACGCCAATATCTTGTGATTCTTGTTTTGAATTTACTTGTGGATCATGTTTTGAATTTACTTGTGGATCTGGGGCCAGATTCTGACGGGTGAAAACGTCATTTTTGTCAGAATCTGACGGGTGAAAACCGTTTGAACATCCAGAATCTGAAGGTTCAGATTTTGAAGGGTCAGAATCTGACGGGTGAAAACCGTTAGTCCTGCGCTGCTGTTTCAGCGCTGCCACTTTGTCCTTCTCAATGCGTGCCAGAGCCTCGAGACGCTCGGCATTCAAATGATAAAGATTAGACGTGTTGCGATTACCTTTACGGCGCGCTTCACGACGCAGCCAACCGGAAGACTCCAGTTCTGCAATGGCGGTCCTGACCGTACTTTCCCCGAGCCCAAGCTGGCGGCAAATAGTTTCGACACTCGGATAGCAGACACCATCATCATTCGAGTAGTCAGCGAGGCGTGCCATAATCACAAGTTTGGCTCCCTTAATGTCATGCGCTGCGCACGCGTCCCAGACGTTACCGAGAATTTTGCTACTCATACAAACTCCTGAACTGGCGTGATTGTGTAGCCGCGAGCTGGCTCAAGACGAACTGCAAGCCCGGTATCGAGAGCACCAATTTTTCTCACTTTCAGGAAGCCTGCTCGTTCAAGGGCCTTGATCTCCTTAAACATTGCCTGCTTTGAGCAGCAACAAAATTCCGCCAGAATCTGATTATCAATTACTCGCTCACCCTCTCCATCCAACGAGCCAGCCATTAAGATTCGAACCATGATCAACCGCTGAAGTGGGCTGTCGAATGAATATTTGCGCACGAAATCAGAGCGACTTACGATTACTCCGTCTTGCCGTGACATGTCACGCCCCTGCTGATGGTGGGAAAATATCCTCGATAGATAATTTATTCCCGTTTTTGCTTAATACTTCTACTAACTGGTGGCATGTTTTAATGTCGGGCGTTCGCCTTCCTGATTCGTAATGTCCAATAGAGCTAATAGTCTGACCAATTTCATTAGCCAAACCACGCTGGGTAAGATGGAGCGATTTTCTTAATTTTTTAAGGTTATTCATGTTTCCTCCTCATAGGATAATCTAAATGTACATTATGTAGTTTACACAATCAAACAAATTGTACATATTGTGCATTGAGGAAAACAACACAAGGTGTATCATTTAGGCTATGAAAAAACACTGGAACGAACTGGCTAAAACCAGACTAGCTACGCTTGGTATGACCCAAGCAGAACTCTCTGAGAAAATGGGCGTGACTCAGGGTGCAATGGGGCATTGGCTTAACGGACGGAGAAGTCCCTCTCTGGCTGAAGTTGGCGCAATGTTCCAGATTCTCGGGATATCAGGGGCTTCTATAAATCCTGATGGTACTTTTACTGTCTCTGAGGATCTAACCCTGCCGCCTATAAAACAGCAGTTTGAGTATCCCCTTTTCACAACCGTGCAAGCTGGACAATTTGCTGACGTTGGCACTTTTACCGAACGTGATGCACTACAGTGGGTTCCAACAACTAGAAAAGCTGGCCCGGACTCGTTTTGGCTCGAAGTAAGTGGCCATTCAATGACTGCCCCACCAGGAACGAGACCAAGCTTCCCTGAGGGTATGCTTATTTTGGTTGATCCATCCGAGGATGTTGAACCCGGAGATTTCTGTGTTGCCGGCATACATAATGATTCCGAGGTTACATTTAAGCGTTACGTTCGTGAGGATGGGCAGCCATGGTTGGAACCTCTTAACCCAAACCCTCGATATCAAAGCATTCCTTGCAACGAGAACTGCAGGATCATCGGCAGGGTAGTCAAAGCCCAATGGCCAGAAGATACTTTTGATTAATCCCCATAGCTCCTCCTTTTGAAGGCCGCAACTAATGCGGTCTTTTTTTTAACTTCATGAACTGCGCATACAGCATGTAATTTATTTCCCCTTAACATTCATACACTTTGTACAAAAACAACAAAATTATGTACATTGCGTATAGACATATCAATGTACGTTTTGTAGTATCAATTCAAGCCAAATAACGGAGCAAGCAAATGAATATTGATACTATCAAATCAGAAAAAGGTAAGATCCATCAGTTAGCCATGGATATTGACCGGGTAATAAATGCACTTGAGTACGCCGAATCCGATAATGATGTTGCTTACAAACCTGCCGCACTCATTAAAATTTGCATTAATCAACTTAAACAAAACCTCTCCATATTAAACCATGAGTTTGGATGCGACTGGCCGGAGAATAAATAAATGAAATCATTTAAAGGACTCTCTTTACATCCTCATGATGCATTCAAAAATATCGGTGCTCTGATTGAAGCTGCAGGTATTCTTACAGCTGTCACTGATGAGGAGTATCAAGAGTTAAGTGATGTAATTATTGAGTTTTGTCGTAAGTATGCAAAAGTCGCAGAAGATATTGAACTGGAGAAACTCAAATGAAAACTCCAATTAACATGCTGGAAGATATCGCAGCAGAAATTACAGAAAGCACCTCATTGCTTGAAGTTATTTTCCGTATAAGTGAACTACCGGCGGAGGCAGATAATGCACTGGCCTGCCTGATTCGTTCTATGCTAAAGACCAGCCAAACTGCTTACGAGTATGTGGAACAACTTAGCATGCAGGATGGAACTGAATGTCAGCGGGGACAGCAATTAGAATCGCCAGCAGAACTGGCTCGGAAACTTAATTCATGGGCATGTGATATTGGAAATTGCAAATCAGCCATTTTCACCACAATGGATAGCATGCAAACTGATTCCCATTGCAATGGAACATTGAGTATCGTTTCCGAAAAGCTTGATGAACTGCAGAACATTATTAGTAGTAAAGCAGATAAAATCGAATTCATTAAGTAACGCTGAATAATAAAACTAATAACATCCTCATGGGTGTGGATTCCTGCAACCTTGAAACATGTTTTTTTTAAAATGACTTTCATCATTGATAAATCGGCATATAGAACAGCATGCCTTTATGCGGCCTGCGGTTACGAGGTGATCGCTCGGCTTTATCTTAAAAAAGCATATGGGAGATAAAAATGATTCTGGAACGTTAAAGTATTCTGAACGTAAAAATTCAGGCCGAGCAACTTAATTTTCTCATGCAGACAATACATGCCCACCACAATGATTTTGACTGCCACCAATTAAACGCCCTGTTAGGACTTGCTTACGATATCGCTGGTTCTGTTTACGACTGGACGGATAAAGAAGAACAAATTGTTCTGGCGAATGATGAAGCCGAAAGAAAAGGCGTGAAACATGAATAACTTAATTAACACCTATCGACGCAGAATTTTAAAGGCAGCGTTATTACGCCACCAGCGTAAAACGGGCAGTAACTGCCTTGTTATTAAGCTCAATAAAGGCGGTATTAACACGGTCGAGTTAACAGAGATTCTTCTCGATGGATTATTACGAAAATTCGAAAGGCTCGCGATCAGTGAGTACGGGAATGTCGAAGGCGTAAAAGCTATCAAGGGAATTTACAGCAGCGCTGTTGATGTTAATGGCAGCGGTGAATTCCTTACGGATAGCGGGAAGGAGTTAATCGACGAGCTCATTTCTGAGCTGGTTGAGTTCGTCAAAAAACTAAAAGTGGAGGCTCCGAAAACGGAGGGTCATGAAATGGGGGGATCTGATGGCACTTACAGCGATACGAATTCCTGAGTGGGTTCACCTCAAAGCAGCACACGTTTTAAGCCAGTTCAGAGCGAGGAGGATTCACCCCTGCCGCATGATCGGCACCGGGAATCTGAGCCTGAAGGTAAATCACCGCTGGCGGCTACTATCCCGCGATGGCGGCAAGAACTGGGAAGTAATGAGCCATGAAACCTATAACCGGGAGAAAGACAGATGACTGACTTTGAAAAAGATAACGTGAAGCAGCTTGTTGCTCGCCTGAAGGAAATCCAGAAGCAATCCGACGTAACGATTCCTGGTTGGATGCTTGACGAAAACCGCTATGGCAAGGGCTCCATTACTTTAGAAGAGCAGCATGAGTGGGCTCAAACCGTCGTCCAGTCCATGCGCGGTACGGTCGCCCTTCTTTATCTCATCAGCTGCGAAAACCGCTGGGGACTCCGTGACGGGCAATACCAGTTTAAAACCGAGGAGTTTACCTTCGGCTTAACCCGGGAACTTATTGAAAATCTGCTGATTAAGCATGTGGAGTGCGCACTGATCGAGCACAAGCCTGAGGAACGCTATCTGGCGGTTTACCAGTTCTACTACGCCAACGATCAGCGCCTGAAAGAAGTCGGTCATTCGTGGTTCGCAGAGTTTCTCGACGAGATTTTTGTAGATCTCGCTGCCCAGCTGCGCACCGGTAAAACAATGCCAGCCAATCACGTTTTGCATTAAGGAGCAATGAAGATGGCAATGAAAGCAGAATTAGCACCAGTAGCGGCCCGTGACCTGCAGATCATCGAGTATCGCGGTCAGCGAGTTGTGACCACTGAACAGCTGGCGGCAGGATATGGCGCAACCGAGCAGATGATCACCAACAACTTCAACCGCAACAAATCCCGGTTCGTTGAAGGTAAACATTACTTCAAGCTTTCTAGCGGAGATGTTGAAATTTTGCGCAACTCTTTCAGCGGACTGCAAATCTCAAGCAAAGCTCGCACCCTGACTCTTTGGACTGAACGCGGTGCAGCTAACCACGCCAAAATTCTCGAGACAGATCAGTCCTGGGAATTCTACGACGATATGGCTGAGTTTTATTTCACCCGCCGCGCCTCTATTGCAACGCCGGCAACACCGCTGACACTTAGCCGAAAAGAACTTGCCTTGATGGTAATTGAAGCCGAAGAACGCGCCGAAGCCGCTGCACTCGAAACCAGGACCCTCAGCGCCACTGTTGAAAGCCTGGAGAAGCACTTCACCAAAGGCATGACGATCCCAGCATTCAGCAAGGCGCTGAACGGCGTCAACATCAACAAAATGATGTGGTGGGCGTCCGAGCGTGGCTGGGTGTTTAACGAGCAACGCGACCCAGAGAAAGATCCGCGCTGGCGCGTCGCCTCATATGCCCGCGACAAATATCTGACGGAAGACCAGACGCAGATCACCCCGCACGGCAAGGATGCTTTCACGAAGTTTACGCCAGTACTGCTGGAGAAAGGCTGTCACCGTCTGTATCAGCTGTACATGAAAGGTGAGCTGCCAATGAAAAAGACTTGGAATGGCGAGTACAGCCACGACAAAGCGATTTATTCACCGGAGGCCAAATAATGGAACTGCTTCCTTGCCCACTTTGTGGCAACGATGAAATAGATTTCGATTCTGTGCTTTATGAAGGCGAGCCAATGTTTGTAGTCCGTTGCGATTGCTGCAGTGTGAGTCTAGCTCCGCAAGCTCGTGATATGGCTGCGGCCATCTGGAACCAGCGAGCACCACGGCCGAAAGAAGCGACAGATTCATACCAAATTCTTGAGCACCCATCAGTGGGGCGATTTCAGATCATTAAGCCGGAGGGCTTCTGAAGTGAATAATGATATCTGGAATCCGGCTGGCTCTATTGAGCTGGCCCACCGGCAGGCTCTGACATGTGTATGTGATGCCTACTTGTTTCATTTGGTCAGCCTGCACCGTCGCCCTGTATATCGCCACCAGTACGGTGATATTTCGCTTAATCAGACAGCATTACAGGGATTCATCGACTCGTACCTCGCTGATAAGGGATGGAGTATGGAGCGTCGCCGTGCACATTACATCAACATTCTCGATCTCATCCGCTATATGGGTCGAAAAAACTCGGATTTCATCGACTGGGGCACGGTGCCAACGCTAACCCCTCGTGGAATTCGCTGGTTGAACGCCTGTTTCTCAAGACTGGGGGATATGGTGAACAGTTATGGCGGATGGGAAGGTTACATCACTGCTACTAAGAAAGGTGCGGGCCAATGAAAAAAGTATCTGAGCTGGTGATGTTTACTCTTTTCTTCTCCAGCCTTACGGGGATTGGGTTAACAGCGGGGTTCTACTGTTTTATCGGAGTATGCAAGCTGCTTTGGAGGATTGTTGGATGAAAGCTGAATCCATTGATGTTAACCAACTGGTCACAATAAACGACCACCTGCAGGCGCTGGTCACGGCTGAAGATGTCATTGCCAGTATCAATTCGCAGCTTGAAACCGTTATCGACAACGACTACGGCTGGCGGCACCGGGCAAATGTAGCGCGGGTTAAGTGGCAGAACACACGGAAACGTATCACTGCCCGCCTGGCCGTATTGCGTCAATTGGAGCGAGAGAGAAATATTGAGCGTCAAAAATCGCGGGATGAATTGCTCATCAGGGCCCTGAGGAATGAGGTATCAGCTGAAATTTTCCGCCGCTGCTGTGAGTCCGTAGAAAGGGAAATGGAGGTGTGCAGTGAGTGAGTCGAATTTGTTCGAGCTTGTTCAATTGATTAAATCCGCTGCCGGCGATCCCTCTGCAATGACCGATGCTATCTGGGAAGCTTGTTATCGCCAGCCTGAGAGAACAGAGGAGGAGGCCGCCAAAATAACGATCGACACCTTCTTCTACTGCATGGCCTTCGACATGCCCACGGAATTCTGGCCACGCGATTACGAGAGCGTTCTCAAGAATGAACTGATGAAAGCTGTTGGTGGTGAGGATGGAGAGCTGGCCTACGCCACCGCCAGCGAAATTGCCAAAAGCGTTATCAATGCTGGATTCAGCAAGGAGGCCGCCAATGGATGAAATGGTCAATTTGAATAATGTGTGGTTCCACTGCCGTGATCTGATTGTGATGTGAGGTGGGTATGAGCGATGTTGTTCTTTTGGTACCGAATGACTGGGTTAGCGAAAAGGTTCTGATTGCGGTTACCGGGCTTAAGCCCGGAACCATCACCCGAGCCAGAAAAGAATCCTGGATGCTTGGTCGCGAGTACCTGCACATTTCACCAGATGGCAATCCAAAGCCTTCGAGCGAATGCATGTACAACAGAAAAGCAGTTGATCAGTGGATCGAGGCTCAGAAAAAAAATCAACCAGGTGCGAAGACAGCATGAAAAGCAGTACACTCGTCAACGCTCCTGGACGTCAGGAGGGATTAATGGCTAATGCATCATACCCGACAGGCGTCGAAAACCACGGCGGTTCGCTCCGCATCTGGTTTCTGTATAAAGGTAAACGTGTCAGGGAAAACCTCGGTGTCCCTGACACTGCAAAAAATCGCAAGATAGCTGGTGAGCTGCGTTCTTCGGTTTGTTTTGCGATAAGGATGGGGAATTTTAACTATGCGGAAAAATTCCCAAACTCACCGAACCTTGCCCGGTTCGGTCAGGATAGAAAGGAAATTACTGTGCTGGAGCTTACCGAAAGATGGTCAGAGCTGAAGAGAATGGAGATCAGCTCTAATACCATGAGTAGGTACGAATCCATCATAAAAAACATGCTTCCGCGCATCGGCGAAAATAAAATGGTTTCTGCGGTTACCACTGAAGATTTGCTGTATGTCAGGAAGGAGTTGCTGACGGGCTTCCATGTAATGAAGAAGGATCACCGTACACAGGTAAAAGGCCGGAAGTCTTCAACGGTGAATAATTACATGATGCTGATGGCCGAGATCTTCCAGTTTGGAACTGATAATGGCTACGCAAAGGAAAACCCGTTTAGCGGAATTAACCGTCTCAGGAAGGCAAAAGACGAACCAGATCCACTCACGACAGACGAGTTCATCAGGTTCATTCAGGCATGCGGCCACCAGCAGATGCGAAATCTCTGGACCGTCGCCGTTTATACCGGAATGAGGCATGGGGAATTATGTGGTCTTGCATGGGAAGACATCGATCTCACCGCGGGAACCATTACGGTTAAGCGTAACCTTACCCAAACGTATGAGTTCACCCTGCCAAAAACCGAGGCAGGCACTGACAGGGTGATTTATCTCATACAACCAGCTATTGATGCCCTCAGGAATCAGGCCCAACTGACGCGCCTTGGCCGGCAGCATGAGGTTGAAGTGAATTTGCGTGAATATGGCCAGTCAGTCATACATCCATGCACTTTCGTTTTCAGCCCTCAATGCGTCAAGCGTGGGTCCCGAAGAGGATATCATTATGCGGTTAATTCGATTAATAAAATTTGGGCCCCGATAATCAAGCGCGCTGGCATTCGTTACCGCAACGCTTACCAGTCACGGCATACCTATGCGTGCTGGTCATTATCAGCTGGTGCGAACCCAAACTTTATAGCAACTCAAATGGGGCATACCGATGCACAGATGGTTTACAAGGTGTATGGAAAGTGGATGTCAGAGAAGAGCGGCGAACAGGTTACTCTGCTCAACAAGGCGCTTTCACACATTGCCCCATCGCTGCCCCAAAGCATGATAGTAGCGCAGTAGAAAACCTTAAATTCAAGTGGTTAGCAGCCCTGTTGCTACATTTGTATAA
>ERZ507072.251-NODE-251-length-41051-cov-5.365743_pt1 | contig 41051 bp, 38 predicted proteins | sample MGYA00512864_ERZ507072 | MGnify/ENA metagenome assembly ERZ507072 | reverse complement strand
TCGATCAAATTTTGAATTTTTTTTCTTAATTATTGACATGTCTTCCAGGCCTTACGGTACGAGGACTTAGCCTTTTTTACCCTTTCACAGCCTTAACTTAACGTCAAAATAAACCCTTGTGCACAAAAGAATCATCTCTAAAATATCGACTATGTGGGGCCGCCATTGATTGACCACCCCCACATGTAGTGCTGCGCCTGAATTTTAGGCATAAAAAAACCGGATTCATTTGCATGAACCCGGCTTACAAAGCATGACCAATACGAGTCGCCAAACCCGTATGAATCTTAGCCTTGCCTTCATTTCTGACGGCTTGATTGTGCCAGGCAAAGAGGATCATGTAAACCATAAAATGACGCTCATAAGGAGCATTGCATGACCATTTGTAAACTGTCACACCGTTACAATACTCTTTTCATCAGCTTACCTCACGATCAAGGTGGTGAAGGTCGCCATAAATGTTGCGGCTGCGCTTACGATCAGGGTTACCGTGCAGGCTTGGCTCGTACAGGGCAAGTTTGGGTAGACTTAGCCGCCTTACCTGATAGCCAAGCGGGAACCGTTCGCCACAAAAGTACTCAAGCAGCGTTCGCTGATGGTTATCGTGTGGTATGCGTGAATCTTACCGTCACGCTGGTTAATGTTGACGAAGGGGCTTCATGCCCCTTCCTTTTTACGGAATAGACCGCCCCAAGTTTTGTAAGATTGACTTTTTCGGTTTGAGATCTCCCCATTCATAACGCCTTATTTGCTCTTATCCATTCCCTCTGTAAAATGTTACTTTTGTTAACATCCTAAGGCCTTCCATGAAAAAAGCTCTCATAATCGCGCTTTCGTTATTCTCCTTACCTGTACTCGCAGAAGAAGATCAGGGGCCTGGAAAATATATTTGTGACATTCGCATATCCAGCCAAGACACAGCTACCAAAATTCTGTCGAGAGCCTCGACTGTTCTTGATAATAAAAATAACTTCATCGTCCAAATGCCCAATGGTGATCAGTTGTATTCCCCTGAACTGGAAAACACTGATGATGGATTAAAACAAAAAGCCGAAAAAGGTGGCGTGACCTTCATTCGCCGTCCAACCTTTGGCGATAGGTTCATTGTGGAAGATGCAAATACAGGGTTCTTCTATAAGATGCGCAACTGTGAGAAGAAATGAGGTAAGTCAGAGAATGAAAAATATAGTATTGGCTGTACTGTGCCTTCTCCCTAGCCTCGCTTTTGCTAACGGATATAAAGTCGTAACGAAAGATGGTGGCAGGTCTTTGACATACTATGCAGGTCAAGTGACTTACTCTCGGCTCGACAAGCAAATAAAATGTACCTTTAAAAGTTCATCCAAAGGCATTGATCAGGAAGGGAATGCCTACAATGCAGACGGTTTTGTTGCACGAAAGATTTATATGTTGTGACTAAGCTCTGGATTGATACAGGAATGAGGGCAATCATTGAGGTTGATCCAAATACCGAAAAAAGAGATGTCTTTCAAGTTGATAGCTATAAGCCGTATTAAGGTCTTTATTAGCAATTTTAGACAATAGCAGCCATAAAGCCCCGTTAGTGTTACAAGCAACAAGCGGAGCGTAGCGGCATCATCAGGCCAACCTGGTTGGTTTCGCTTTGCGAAAGCCACCAGTGACCAAATCAGATTGTCAGAGGGATCACACCTTATCAGGATGCTCGTGTACCTTTCGGAGCGTGAGCGAAGCGCTGGCAGAGCCTGCATGTCGTGTGCAGGTACGTTTACCACTATTCACCTGTTTACGTGGCTCACAGGCCACACATCGGGCTTAAATGCGTGTGATCAATCTGTTCGGGAGTTATGCCAGTTATGCGGCTTTTTGTTCGTTTTGTGCTGTCGCGGTAAGAACCTGGAACCACCGCAAGCGTGATGATGTGCTCCCTTGCACCACAGATCAATAACGCGACAGGTGCGGGCGTAGAACAATGGGAAATTTAAGTTGTACTTGCTAAAGCGGGGCAACGCAACTAACTTATAAATCATAACTTATTGATTTATCAGGATACTGGAGCGGGCGAAGGGAATCGAACCCTCGTATAGAGCTTGGGAAGCTCTCGTTCTACCATTGAACTACGCCCGCTTTGAGGTGCGTAAGGCATTATAGACCTTACGCACCTTCATACAAGCCTCTTCACAACTAACCGGCGATAAAATAATCACTTAGCACTTCGGTTTGCTGCCGGGCGCAGGAAGATAACGCTGCGGATCGATTGCCGTCGCCTTATAGCGAATCTGGAAATGCAGCTTCACCGCGTCCGTGCCGGTGCTGCCCATGGTGGCAATCTTCTGCCCGGCTTTGACGTTCTGCCCGTTGTTGACCAGCATCGTGTCGTTATGCGCATAGGCCGTGATGTAGTCTTCGCCATGCTTAATCATGATCAGGTTACCGTAGCCGCGCAGCTGGTTACCCACGTAAACCACCTTCCCTGCCCCGGAGGCATAAACCGGCGTACCGCGCGCAGCCGCGATATCAATACCCTTGTTGCCACCTTCAGAAAGTGAGTAAGGGGCGACCACTTTACCGCTGGCAGGCCAAATCCAGCAGCGCTGTCCAACCGGCGGCCATGACGATTGCGGCACCTGATAGGACGGCGTCACTTTGGCGGTTTTGCCTTTCGAAGAGGATTTTTTACCCGAGGACGATCCGCCGCTAACCTTCAGCTGCTGCCCCACCTCGATGGTGTAGGGCGGAGAGAGGTTATTCAGCCGCGCCAGATCCTTCATGCTGGTTCCCGTTGCGCGCGAAATCCGGTACAACGTATCCCCGCGCTTAACGGTATAGACCGAACCGGAATAGCTGCCCATATCCGAAGATTTGCTCCCTGAACAGCCCGCCAGCAATAGCGTCAGCGTCAGGCAAAAAATGGCGGTGATGGGGTTTCTCGTCAGGCTTCCTGCAAACAAAACAGATCCTCGGTCAGCGTGAATGGCGCACTATGATAACAGCCAAAACGAATATGGGTCATGCCCTTTTCCGCTCTACGCGCCAAACCGTTCGTATAAGAATGCAGTATAATGATCCGGCTGATGGTGCTGAACCACTCGGCATTTTGGCACTGGAGCATCAATGAGTATTCAAGAACACGTTATTTTGGTAAACGACCAGGGAATGGTGATTGGCACTCAGGAAAAATATGCCGCGCACACCTTATATACCCCGCTGCATCTGGCGTTCTCTTCATGGCTTTTTAACGCAAACGGCGAATGTCTGATCACCCGGCGCGCCTTAACCAAAAAAGCCTGGCCCGGCGTCTGGACCAACTCCGTCTGCGGCCACCCGCAGTCCGGCGAAGAGACGATACAGGCGATAATCCGCCGCTGCCGCTTTGAAGTAGGCGCTGAGCTGTCCGATATCACCGCCGTCGCCCCTGAATTTCGCTATCGGGAAACCGACCCGTCCGGGATCGTGGAAAACGAAATTTGCCCGGTATTCGCTGCCCGCATCACCAATGATGTGACGATAAACGAAGATGAAGTGATGGACTATCAGTGGGTTGAGCTGGACGCGTTATTCCGCGCGCTGGACGCGACGCCCTGGGCCTTTAGCCCGTGGATGGTCATGGAAGCGACGACCGCCCGCGAAAAACTCAAAGCCTTCGCGGCGCAATAAAAAAGCCCCTTTCGGGGCTTTTTTTACATCTTAACGCCTTATTTCACCGGGCGCATCGCCGGGAACAGGATCACGTCGCGGATGGTGTGGCTGTTGGTGAACAGCATCACCATACGGTCGATACCAATCCCCAGGCCCGCCGTTGGTGGCAGGCCGTGCTCCAGCGCGGTCACGTAGTCTTCGTCGAAGAACATCGCTTCGTCGTCGCCTGCCGCTTTCGCGTCAACCTGATCCTGGAAACGCTGAGCCTGGTCTTCCGCATCGTTCAGCTCGCTAAAGCCGTTGCCGATTTCACGGCCGCCGATGAAGAATTCGAAGCGATCGGTGATTTCCGGGTTCTCGTCATTACGACGCGCCAGCGGAGAGACTTCAGCCGGGTATTCGGTGATGAAGGTCGGCTGAATCAGGTGCGCTTCGGCCACTTCTTCGAAGATCTCGGTCACGATACGGCCCAGACCCCAGCTCTTCTCAACCTTGATACCGATGCTTTCGGCGATGGCTTTCGCAGAATCGAAGTTATCCAGATCCGCCATGTTGGTTTCCGGACGGTATTTCTTGATCGCTTCGCGCATGGTCAGTTTTTCGAACGGCTTGCCGAAGTCGAAGACTTCTTCACCGTAAGGAACCTGCGTGGTGCCCAGAATGTCCTGCGCCAGGGTGCGGAACAGGGATTCGGTCAGCTCGATCAGATCTTTGTAATCCGCATACGCCATATAGAGTTCCATCATGGTGAACTCTGGGTTATGACGAACGGAGATACCTTCGTTACGGAAGTTACGGTTGATTTCGAACACGCGGTCGAAGCCGCCGACCACGAGACGCTTCAGGTACAATTCCGGCGCGATACGCAGGTACATGTCCAGGTCCAGGGCGTTGTGATGGGTGATGAACGGACGCGCAGACGCGCCGCCAGGGATCACCTGCATCATTGGGGTTTCCACTTCCATAAAGTCGCGGTTGACCATGAACTGGCGGATACCGGCCATGATCTGGGAGCGAATTTTGAAGGTCTTACGGGAGTCATCGTTAGAGATGAGATCCAGGTAGCGCTGACGATAGCGCGCTTCCTGATCCTGCAGGCCGTGGAATTTGTCCGGCAGCGGGCGCAGGGCTTTGGTCAGAAGACGCAGCTCGGTACAGTGGATAGACAGTTCACCGGTTTTGGTTTTGAACAGTTTACCTTTCGCACCCAGGATATCGCCCAGGTCCCACTTTTTGAACTGCTCGTTGTAGATGCCTTCCGGCAGGTCGTCACGGGAAACGTACAGCTGAATACGGCCGCCAACGTCCTGCAAAGTCACGAAGGAAGCTTTACCCATGATACGACGGGTCATCATGCGGCCTGCAACGGCCACTTCAACGTTCAGCGCTTCCAGCTCTTCGTTCTCTTTAGCGTCGAAGTCAGCGTGCAGTTGGTCTGAGGTATGGTCACGACGAAAATCGTTCGGGAACGGCACGCCCTGCTCGCGCAGCGCTGCCAGCTTCTCGCGGCGGGTTTTCAGTTCGTTGTTAAGATCGACTACCGCGTCAGCGCCCTGTGCTTGTTGTTCAGACATGTTGGTTCCTCATAACCCTGCTTTCAAACTTGCTTCGATAAATTGGTCCAGGCTGCCGTCCAGCACCGCCTGCGTGTTGCGGGTTTCAACCCCGGTACGCAGGTCTTTGATGCGGGAGTCATCAAGGACGTAAGAACGGATCTGGCTGCCCCAACCGATGTCGGACTTGTTGTCTTCCATCGCCTGTTTCTCAGCATTTTTCTTCTGCATCTCCAGCTCATAAAGCTTCGCTTTCATCTGCTTCATGGCCTGGTCTTTGTTCTTATGCTGGGAACGGTCGTTCTGGCACTGTGTTACCAGCCCGGTTGGAATGTGGGTAATACGCACCGCCGATTCCGTACGGTTAACGTGCTGACCACCCGCGCCGGATGCGCGGTAAACGTCGATACGCAGGTCCGCCGGGTTAATTTCGATATCAATATCTTCATCAACTTCCGGGTACACAAACGCGGAGCTGAAGGAGGTATGACGACGGCCACCGGAGTCGAACGGGCTCTTACGCACCAGGCGGTGAACGCCGGTTTCGGTACGCAGCCAGCCGTAGGCGTAATCGCCAATGATCTTGATGGTGACGGATTTCAGACCCGCAACTTCACCTTCAGACTCTTCGATAATTTCGGTTTTGAAGCCGCGCGCTTCCGCCCAACGCAGGTACATACGCGTCAGCATGCTGGCCCAGTCCTGCGCTTCGGTGCCGCCAGAACCAGCCTGAATATCGAGATAGCAGTCAGCGCTGTCGTATTCGCCGGAGAACATACGGCGGAATTCCAGCTGCGCCAGCTTCTCTTCCAGCACGTCGAGTTCTGCCACGGCTTCGTTAAAGGTTTCTTCGTCGTCGGCTTCGACGGCCAGCTCCAGCAAACCGGAAACATCTTCCAGCCCCTGGGCCATTTGATCCAGCGTATCTACGATAGCTTCGAGAGAGGAACGCTCTTTACCCAGCGCCTGTGCGCGTTCAGGTTCGTTCCAGACGTCCGGCTGTTCCAGCTCGGCGTTTACTTCTTCAAGACGCTCTTTCTTGGCATCGTAGTCAAAGATACCCCCTAAGAACGTCAGAGCGCTCCGTGAGGTCCTGAATACGGTTTTTTACCGGATTAATTTCAAACATGGTCTGTTTTCTTTTATGGACTTGTCAAAATGCGGTGATAAGAGCGGGATTGTACCGAATCCACGCCCTTTTTTATAGAGATTACTGCCGCTAAATTGGCCAGATATTGTCGATGATGATCTGAAGGGTGCGGTTACCGCGAAACTCGTTGATGTCCAGTTTGTACGCCAGCTCAACCTCGCGCACGCCGTTGTCCGGCCATACCGCCGTGTCAACGTTGAAGGCGATGCCGTCCAGAAGCGGTCCACCGCCCACGGGCTCGACCATCACTTTCAGATGACGTTCGCCGACGATACGCTGCTGCAGCAGGCGGAAACGCCCGTCGAACAGCGGTTCCGGGAACATCTGCCCCCACGGACCGGCATCGCGCAGCATTTGCGCCACGTCCATCGTCATCTCAAGCGGTGAAAGCTCGCCATCGGACACCACTTCCCCCTGCAACAGGGCCGGGTCGATCCAGTCGGTGACCAGTTCACCAAACAGACGCTGAAACTCGTCGAACTTCGCCTCTTCCAGAGACAGGCCTGCCGCCATCGCATGGCCGCCGAACTTGATCATCAGACCCGGATACAGCGTATCGAGACGCTCCAGCGCGTCGCGCATGTGCAGCCCCTGGATTGAGCGACCAGAGCCTTTCAGCGTGCCGTCACCCGCGGGGGCGAACGCGATCACCGGACGGTGGAAACGCTCTTTAATGCGCGACGCCAGAATGCCCACCACGCCCTGATGCCACTCGGGATGGTACATCGCCAGGCCGCCCGGCAGCGTATCGCCGCTGCGTTCAAGCTTTTCGCACAGGGTCAGCGCTTCGGCCTGCATCCCCTGCTCAATCTCTTTACGGGTCTGGTTCAGCGCGTCCAGCTCGTTGGCCAGCACGCGCGCTTCACCGATGTTGTCGCACAGCAGCAGCGCCACGCCGACGGACATATCGTCCAGCCTTCCGGCTGCGTTAAGACGCGGCCCGAGAGCAAAGCCCAGGTCGCTTGCCGCCAGCTTGAGCGGATCGCGGTTGGCAATCTCCAGAAGCGCCTTGATCCCCGGACGGCACTTGCCCGCGCGAATGCGGCTTAGGCCCTGCCAGGTCAAAATACGGTTATTAGTATCGAGCGGTACCACGTCCGCGACGGTGCCCAGCGCCACCAGATCGAGATATTCTGCCAGGTTCGGTACGGCAATACCGCGAGAGTCGAACCAGCCCTTATCGCGCAGCAGGGTCCGTAACGCCAGCATCAGATAAAACGCTACGCCCACGCCTGCGAGGGATTTCGATGGGAAATCGCAGTCGCGCAGGTTGGGGTTAATAATCGCTTCCGCATCCGGCAGCGTTTCGCCCGGCAGGTGGTGATCGGTGACCAGCACCGGGATCCCCAAAGCGTGAGCATGATCGACGCCCGCATGGGAAGAGATCCCGTTATCGACGGTCATGATCATCTGTGCACCACGGGCGTAGGCCTGATCGACCACTTCCGGACTGAGGCCGTAGCCGTCTTCAAAACGGTTCGGCACCAGATACGTGACGTTATCGCAGCCCAGCGCGCGCAGGCTGAGCACGCTCAGCGCGGTACTGGTTGCGCCGTCGGCGTCGAAATCGCCCACCACCACAATCCGCGTTCCCTCACGAAGCGCGTTGTAGAGCATTTCAGTGGCTTTTTCGATACCGCTCAGCTGCTGCCAGGGCAGCATCCCTTTCACGCTGCGTTCAAGATCCTCAGCGCGACGCACGCCGCGGCTGGCGTAGAGGCGCTTCAGCAACGCCGGGAGATCGTCTGGCAAATCAACCGGTTCAACCGCCTCGCGGCGGCGCAATTTTATCGGGGCTTTCACGCGAATTATTTACCACCAAACTGTTTCTGGTGCGCGTCGAGGAACTCTTTCATCTCTTTCGGTCCCTGATAGCCCGGAACGACATAGCCGTTGCTCAGGACAATCGCTGGCGTACCGCTCACGCCAAACTGCACGCCCAGCGCATAGTGGTTAGCGATATCAATGTCGCAGGAGGCCGGCTTAACGCCTTTGCCATTCATCGCGTCGTCAAACGCTTTGTTGCGGTCTTTCGCACACCAGATAGCCTTCATGTCCTGCTCTGGCTGGCTCTGCACGCCCGCGCGCGGGAAGGCCAGGTAACGCACGGTGATGCCCAGCGCGTTGTAGTCTTTCATCTCTTCATGCAGCTTGTGGCAGTAGCCGCAGGTGATGTCGGTGAAGACGGTAATGACGTGTTTTTCCTGCGCCGCTTTATAGACGATCATCTCTTTTTCGAGCGCGTTCAGGTTTTTCATCAGCAGCTGGTTGGTGACGTTTACCGGCTGCGCGCCGCTCACGTCGTACATTGGCCCCTGAATAATGTGTTTGCCGTCTTCAGTGACGTACAGCACGCCGCTGTTGGTCAGCACCGTTTTCATGCCGGCAACCGGTGCAGGCTGAATATCGCTACCGGTGACGCCAAGCTTAGCCAGCGACTGTTTGATGGCGGCGTCGTCCGCATGGGCGAAACCGGTAAATGAGGCTGCCAGCAGGGTGAACAGCGCGAAAGACTTTTTCATATGTGATCCTGTTACAATTCGTCGGCACTCACGCACGAGGGTGGTGCTGTTGGTGTAGCTGCCGCAGGCGTTCCGTCGCGACATGGGTGTAAATTTGCGTCGTGGAAAGATCGCTGTGCCCCAGCAGCATCTGTACCACGCGTAAATCAGCGCCGTGGTTTAACAGATGCGTCGCGAAGGCGTGACGCAATACGTGCGGCGAAAGCTTTTCACTGTCGATACCCGCCAGTGTGGCGTAATGCTTGATGCGATGCCAGAACGTTTGCCGCGTCATCTGCTGAGCGCGCTGGCTCGGAAACAGGACGTCGATAGACGTACCATTGAGCAGCCACGGACGACCGTGCTCCAGGTACGTTTCCAGCCAGTAAACCGCCTCTTCCCCCAGCGGAACCAGCCTTTCCTTGTTGCCTTTACCAATGACGCGCACCACGCCCTGACGCAGGCTGATGTCGCTCATCGTCAGACCAACCAGTTCCGAAACGCGCAAGCCGGTAGCATACAATAGCTCAAGCATGGCTTTATCGCGTAACTCCAGCGGCAGGTCAACAGCCGGTGACTGTAATAATCTCTCAACTTGTGCTTCGCTGAGATCTTTCGGCAGCCGCTGCGGGAGCTTAGGGGATGCCAGCAGCGCGCTGGGATCGTCTTCGCGAATCTTCTCACGGTAGAGATGCTGGAACAGCCGGCGCATGGCGCTAAGCAAACGTGCGGAGCTGGTGGCTTTGTAGCCCCCCGCGATACGTTCCCCCAGCAGCGCCTGCAGGTCGTCACGCTGTGCGCTCGCAAGGGATAATCCCCGGTGCGCAAGCCACTCCACCAGCATGGTGAGATCGCGACGGTAGGCGCTGAGGGTATTCTCGGCCAGATTTTTCTCCAGCCACAGCGCGTCGAGAAACTGTTCGATCAGTGCGAGATCCTTTTCCACATCAGCCCCTTTGATTCTGCAGTCAGGCCATTATGCCTGATTGCGACCGGTTTCTGGTACACTACGCGCATAGTCAAAGCAAGAATTGAGATAGTTACGCGATGAATATTGGTCTGTTCTATGGTTCCAGCACCTGCTACACCGAAATGGCGGCAGAGAAAATTCGCGACATCATTGGCCCGGAACTGGTGACGTTGCATAACCTGAAAGATGATGCGATCGCGCTGATGGAGCAGTATGACGTGCTGATCCTCGGTATCCCGACATGGGATTTCGGCGAGATACAGGAAGACTGGGAAGCTATCTGGGATCAACTCGATTCAGTCAATCTCGACGGCAAAATCATTGCCATGTACGGCATGGGGGATCAGCTGGGTTACGGGGAATGGTTCCTGGACGCGCTCGGCATGCTGCATGACAAGCTGGCGCCGAAAGGGGTGTCGTTTATCGGCTACTGGCCAACCGAAGGTTACGAGTTCACCAGTAAAAAACCGATTATTGCCGACGGCGAGCTGTTTGTTGGACTCGCGCTGGATGAGACCAATCAGTACGATCTCAGCGATGAGCGCCTGCAAAGCTGGTGCGAGCAGATCCTGGGCGAAATGGCTGAAAAGTTTAGCTAACGCGCGTTACCCCTGCGTCGTCTGTTGCAACAGCATCCGGCGCAGGTCTCGCCACTCGGCAGCATCCATACTGTCTGCCGCCAGCCACAGATGCTGGCAACGCCCGCCGTCCACCTTGCGTAACCGTAACATCATGCCGCAGTTGAGCATCCAGGGCATACCGAGAATATCCCACTCTTTACCCTGCCAGCGCAGGCGGGAATCCATCAGTAATTTAATCTCTCCCTGACGGGCATTAATGCGACGCTGGCTGCGTACGCTGTCAAAAACGACAAACGACAGTAACAGCAGCCACAGAGGCGTATAGCTCAGCGGCCACGGCATCAGTAACACAAAGGCCGCAACCAGGCCGTGGAGCAATAAAGACATCCACTGCGAGCGCCACGAGACGCGAAGATCAGATTGCCACAGGACCACGTTCCCGATTCCGTGTTTGAATTAATTGCACCATCCGTTGCAACTCGGTGTCGGCGGGTTTGCCGTGGTTCATCAGCCAGTTGAACAAATCCGGATCGTCAGACTCAAGCAGGCGAACAAACAGACGCTTATCGTCATCGCTTAAGCTGTCATACTCATATTCGAAGAAAGGCATGATGGAAATATCAAGTTCACGCATGCCGCGACGGCACGCCCAGTGAATACGGGCCTTGTTGTTAATATCCATGTTCAGTTTCCTGCATTACGTTTGGCACAGTCGGTACCCCGTTCAGTGTTCTTTATTTCTCTACGGGGACACCAGCTAGTGTAACGTGTTTTTGACCGTTTCATTACTGGAATATTGCGATCGCCGAGCAGGCTTCCAGAATAATCCCTACAAAGACAGCGGATTACATTATTTTGCGTAGCGCTACGCATAACCGGTTTAGGGCACAAATGGTCTGTTGAAAGCGCTTGCATTGCCTGCAGGCTCTTTTACCATTAGGCATTATCAAAGCGTTAAGCAATTCAGGATATCGTTATGGCATTTACACCATTTTCTCCTCGCCAGCCCGCCGCCTCTGCGCGTCTGCCGCTGACGCTTATTTCTCTTGATGACTGGGCGCTGGCAACGCTCACCGGTGCCGACGCCGAAAAATATTTGCAGGGCCAGGTGACCGCCGACGTCAGCCAGATGACCGAACACCAGCACCTGCTGGCCGCGCATTGCGACCCAAAAGGCAAAATGTGGAGCAACCTGCGCCTCTTCCGCCGTCAGGACGGCTTTGCTTTTATTGAGCGCCGCAGCCTGCAAGAGGCCCAGCTCAAAGAGCTGAAGAAGTACGCGGTCTTCTCTAAAGTCACTATCGCCCCGGACGACGAACATGTCCTGCTGGGTGTGGCCGGTTTCCAGGCCCGTGCGGCGCTGAAAAATCTCTTCAGCGAACTGCCGGATGCAGAAAAGCAGGTGGTCAGCGAAGACGCGACCTCCATCCTGTGGTTTGAACACCCGGCGGAGCGTTTCCTGTTAGTTACGGATATGGCAACGGCCGAACGCGTGACCGAAGCGCTGCGCGGCGAAGCGCAGCTCAACAACAGTCAGCAGTGGCTGGCGCTGAACATCGAAGCGGGTCTGCCGGTGATTGACGCAGCAAACAGCGCGCAGTTTATTCCTCAGGCAACGAACCTGCAGGCGCTGGGGGGTATCAGCTTTAAAAAGGGCTGTTACACCGGCCAGGAGATGGTGGCGCGTGCAAAATTCCGCGGCGCAAACAAACGAGCGCTGTGGACGCTGGCGGGCCATGCCAGCCGTGTACCTGAAGCGGGTGAAGACTTAGAGCTGAAGATGGGTGATAACTGGCGCCGCACCGGCACCGTGTTAGCCGCCGTACAGCTGGATGATGGACGCCTTTTGGTACAGGCCGTCATGAACAACGACATGGAAGCCGACAGCGTGTTCCGCGTGCGTGACGATGCGAATACGTTGAGCATCGAGCCGTTGCCATATTCGTTAGAAGAGTAATCGTATCCAGGTGTCCTCCCTCTCCCTGTGGGAGAGGGCCGGGGTGAGGGCAACCGCCCGCACGGTGGAAAAAAACTACACCTGCCCCACGTACAAATAGATCGCCAAAAAGTGGCAGACGCTGCCGCCCAGCACAAAGCCGTGCCAGATGGCATGGTTGTACGGGATGCGTTTGCAGACGTAGAAAATCACGCCGAGCGAGTACACCACACCGCCTAAGGCCAGAAGCGTTACGCCCCCTACCGACAGTTTGACCGCCAGTTGATACACCACAATCAGCGACAGCCAGCCCATTGTCAGATAGGTGACCAGTGACAGCACCTTAAACCGGTGCGCGATGGTCAGCTTAAACAGGATCCCCAGCAGTGCCAGGCTCCAGATAACAATCATCAGGCCACGCGACAGCGGTGAGTTAAGCCCCACCAGCAAAAACGGTGTGTAAGTGCCTGCAATCAGAAGATAGATAGCACAGTGGTCAAATTTCTTGAGCCACATCTTGGCCCGCTGATGCGGGATCGCGTGATACAGCGTCGAGGCCAGGAACAGCAGGATCATACTCCCGCCATACAGGCTGTAGCTGGTAATGGCCATCGCGCTGGCATTGGCGTCCACCGCCTGCACCAGCAATAACACTAAACCGACAATCCCAAACACCAGGCCAATGCCGTGGCTGATGCTGTTGGCTACTTCCTCCGCCAGCGAATATCCCTGTGCGATTAATGGTCTACTCACCATACAAAACTCCGGGAAAACAAAAGATGATTATTCATCGCATAACTATGCTAACTGAGAATGATTCCAGTGAACACCTGTTAGCTAAAATAAAGTTAAACATAACGTTTCTAAATTACAATCAGACAGTTACACTTTAATTTCAGCGAACGTGCGTTTCGATTTTAATTATAAGCATTTAAAATCAATCACATAAAACTGGTTCTGCCTGGGGTAGATCTCTGCGATCACGCTTTTCAATGCATCCAGGGTCATGTTCTCCTGTTCAGCATGTTTTTGCGTCAATGTGGCGAACGTAACGGTTGACGTTCCCGTTACTTCGATGGTGCAAAAATAACCATCATCCTCATAACGCCCCACCCGCAGGATATTGCCGGTTTTGAAATGGGATTCACTTTTATCCCGGATAGTGATGGTTTTACGCCCGGCCAGAATGTCGTCCTGAAAGCGCTGAAAAAAAGTGATGTCGTTTGGCTGCATGTTATTATTCCCTGAAGAAAAGTCTGATGAGTGAGTGTAGCCATTGTGAGCATGTTCTCCCATTCCGCCATTGCCAGTCTCAATAACCTGGAGATGATGGTCTACAACTATGTCATAAAAAATCGTGACAAAGTGATGTACATGACCATCCGCGAGCTGGCGGATGCGGCAGACGTCTCAACCACCACTATCCTGCGCTTTTGCCGCAAGCTTAACTGCGAAGGGTATTCTGAATTTCGGGTGCGCTTTAAGCTTTATCTTGAACAGAACGAGCCCCAGCAGGCGAATTTCGGTGCCAGCGAAATTATCAGCTTTTTTAAAAGCGTGAATAATGAAGAGTTCGACGCGCTATTAGATAATGCGGTAGATATTATTCTATCGTCCGAGCGAATTATATTTGTCGGTGCCGGAACATCGGGTTCGCTGGCAAAATATGGCGCACGCTTCTTTTCTAATATCGGGAAATTTAGTAACCATATTGATGATCCTTATTTCCCGGTCACCAATGATATGGCGAAAAATGCGCTGGCGATTGTGCTTTCCGTCTCGGGCGAGACCGAGGAGATCCTGCGCTTCGCCAGCCAGTTCAGCCTGCATCACTGCAAGGTGCTCTCCATTACCAGCCACGAGCACTCGCGTCTGGCAAAGCTGGCGGACTTTAATCTCTCCTGGCACGTTCCTCAGACGCGTATTGCAGGCGTCTACGACATCACCACGCAAATTCCCGTCATTTATATTCTGGAATCTCTCGGACGTAAACTGGCGAAGAAACTCACAGAATAAAACACCCTGTTTTTTTGGTGTAACAAATCACATTTACTGTGAATTATTATATCGTGACATTCAATTTCGCTTTGCTAGACTCGATGCCAATAAGCCATTTATTGAGAAGAGCAGCGATGAAAAAATTAACCTTACCAAAAGATTTTTTATGGGGCGGCGCGGTTGCCGCTCACCAGGTTGAAGGCGGCTGGAACAAAGGCGGCAAAGGGCCAAGCATTTGTGACGTATTGACCGGCGGCGCGCACGGCGTCCCGCGCGAAATCACCCAGGAAGTAGTGCCGGGTAAATACTATCCAAACCACGAGGCCATCGACTTCCACGGCCACTATAAAGAAGACATCAAGCTGTTTGCCGAGATGGGTTTCAAGTGCTTCCGCACCTCTATCGCCTGGACGCGCATCTTCCCGAAAGGTGACGAAACGCAGCCAAACGAAGAGGGGCTGAAGTTCTACGACGACATGTTCGACGAGCTGCTGAAATACAACATCGAACCGGTGATCACCCTCTCCCACTTCGAAATGCCGCTGCACCTGGTGCAGGAGTACGGTAGCTGGACCAACCGTAAAGTGGTCGATTTCTTCGTGCGCTTCGCGGAAGTGGTTTTTGAGCGCTACAAAAACAAGGTCAAATACTGGATGACCTTCAACGAAATCAATAACCAGCGTAACTGGCGCGCGCCGCTGTTCGGTTACTGCTGCTCGGGCGTGGTCTATACCGAACATGACAATCCGGAAGAGACCATGTACCAGGTCCTGCACCACCAGTTTGTGGCCAGCGCCCTAGCGGTGAAAGCCGCGCGCCGCATCAACCCGGAGATGAAGGTCGGCTGCATGCTGGCGATGGTGGCGCTCTATCCGTTCTCCTGCAAACCGGAAGACGTGATGTTCGCCCAGGAATCTATGCGCGAGCGCTATGTCTTTACCGACGTCCAGCTGCGTGGTTACTACCCGTCCTACGTGCTGAACGAGTGGGAGCGCCGCGGCTTCTCCATCAAAATGGAGGCAGCCGATGAGCAGATCCTGCGCGAAGGTACCTGCGACTACTTAGGTTTCAGCTACTACATGACCAACGCGGTGAAAGCGGAAGGCGGTACCGGCGATGCGATTTCCGGCTTCGAAGGCAGCGTGCCGAACCCGCACGTGAAGGCGTCTGACTGGGGCTGGCAGATTGACCCGGTGGGCCTGCGCTATGCGCTGTGCGAACTGTACGAACGCTATCAGAAACCGCTGTTTATCGTGGAAAACGGGTTCGGCGCCTACGATAAGGTGGAAGAAGACGGCAGCATCAACGACGACTATCGCATCGACTACCTGCGTGCCCACGTGGAAGAGATGATCAAAGCCGTGACGCACGACGGCGTGGATCTGATGGGCTATACGCCATGGGGCTGCATCGACTGCGTGTCGTTCACCACCGGCCAGTACAGCAAGCGCTACGGCTTTATCTACGTGAACAAGCACGACGACGGCACGGGCGACATGTCGCGTTCCCGCAAGAAGAGCTTTAACTGGTATAAGGAAGTGATTGCCAGCAACGGCGAGAAACTTTAACGCCGGGCGGCGCTACGCTTGCACCGGCCTACGATTGATCCCCTCTCCCTTTGGGAGAGGGTTAGTGTGAGGAGATTATTTCCCGCCAGCCAACTCAATAAAACTGCCCGTTACGTACGACGCCTTCTCGCTCAGCAGCCAGACAATCGCCTGCGCCACCTCTTCCGGCTGGCCGCCGCGCTGCATCGGCAGCAACGATTTCACGCGATCTACCCGCCCCGGCTCTCCGCCGGACGCATGAATATCTGTATAAATCAGACCCGGACGTACGCAGTTGACGCGAATGCCCTGCGCCGCCACCTCCAGCGATAGCCCGGTTGTCAGCGAATCCACCGCCCCCTTCGACGCGGCATAATCCACATATTCACCCGGCGCGCCCAGACGCGACGCGGCGGAAGAGACGTTCACTATCGCACCACCCTTGCCGCCATGCCTGAAGGACATGCGTTTTACCGCTTCCCTGCAGCAGAGAAAGTAGCCCGTGACGTTGGTCGCCAGAACGCGGTTAATGCGCTCTGCGGACAAATTCTCAATAGTGGATTGCTCAAACAGAATCCCCGCATTATTGACCAGCGCACGAAGCGGCTCGCCTTCACGATCGAGGCTGTCAAACATCGCCAGCACCTGGGCTTCATCACTGATATCCGCGCGGACGGCAAACGCTTTACCTCCCGCATCCACAATCTGCTTGATGACGTCCGTCGCGGCTTTAATGTTGTGGTGATAGTTCACCGCCACGGTGTAGCCTTCGCGCGCCAGCTGCAGCGCGGTGGCTTTCCCAATGCCCCGGCTGGCGCCGGTGACCAGTGCAATTGGCATTCGCTTCTCCCAATAAAAAAGCCGGGTGGCGGCTTCGCCTTACCCGGCCTTTATGACTACACCAATAATATTACTGGTATTCGCTCATCGGCACGCAGGAGCAGAACAGGTTACGGTCGCCGTACACGTCATCAAGACGCTTCACGGTCGGCCAGTATTTGTTTGCCACGCCTGCCGGGAAGACGGCCAGCTCGCGGGAATAGCCGTGGTTCCACTCTGCCACCATTTCGTGCTGGGTGTGCGGGGCGTTGACCAGCGGGTTATCTTCCAGCGTCCACTCGCCGTCCTGCACGCGGTCGATCTCCATGCGGATGGCCAGCATCGCGTCGATAAAGCGGTCCAGCTCGGCTTTGCTTTCAGATTCCGTTGGCTCCACCATCAGCGTACCCGCAACCGGAAACGACATGGTTGGCGCGTGGAAGCCGTAGTCGATCAGACGCTTGGCGATATCCAGCTCGCTAATGCCGGTCTGCTCTTTCAGCGGACGAATATCGAGGATGCACTCGTGCGCCACGCGACCGTCGCGGCCGGTATAGAGCACCGGGAAGGCAGACTTCAGGCGAGTCGCAATATAGTTGGCATTCAGGATCGCCACCTGGCTCGCCTGCTTCAGCCCTTCCGCGCCCATCATGCGGATGTACATCCAGCTGATTGGCAGGATAGAGGCGCTGCCGAACGGTGCCGCAGAGACCGCGCCCTGACGGGTCAGCATGCCTTCAATCTGCACCACGCTGTGGCCAGGCACAAACGGTGCCAGGTGCGCTTTCACGCCGATTGGGCCCATGCCCGGGCCGCCACCGCCGTGAGGGATGCAGAAGGTTTTGTGCAGGTTCAGGTGCGACACGTCCGCGCCGATAAAGCCCGGAGAGGTAATGCCCACCTGGGCGTTCATGTTCGCGCCGTCGAGGTAAACCTGACCGCCGAACTGGTGCACCACTTCGCACACTTCACGGATAGTCTCTTCGTACACGCCGTGGGTAGACGGGTAGGTCACCATGATGCAGGAGAGCTTGTCGCCCGCCTGCTCGGCTTTCGCACGCAGGTCGGCCAGATCGATGTTGCCGTTTTTATCGCAAGCAACCACCACCACTTCCATGCCCGCCATCTGGGCAGAGGCCGGGTTGGTACCGTGGGCAGAGCTTGGGATCAGGCAGATATCGCGGTGACCTTCGTTGCGGCTTTCGTGATAGTGGCGGATCGCCAGCAGGCCCGCGTACTCGCCCTGCGCGCCAGAGTTCGGCTGCATGCAGAGCGCGTCATAACCGGTCAATTTCACCAGCCAGTCGGAAAGCTGGTTGATCATCATGTGATAACCTTCCGCCTGCTCTGGCGGGCAGAACGGGTGCAGCTCGGAGAATTCAGGCCAGGTGATCGGGATCATCTCTGCCGCGGCGTTCAGCTTCATGGTGCACGAGCCCAGCGGGATCATCGCCTGGTTCAGCGCCAGATCCTTGCGCTCCAGAGAGTGCATATAGCGCATCATCTCGGTTTCGCTGTGATAGCGATTAAAGACCGGATGCGTCAGGATCGCATCGTTACGCAGCATGCTTTCCTGAATGGAGCGGCTGTCGAGCGCGACTTCTTTGTCGAGCGCGTCAACGTCCAGACCGTGCGCGTCACCCAGCAACACGCTGAACAGGTTCAGGATATCGTCGCGGGTGGTGCTTTCATCCAGCGTAATGCCGACGGCGTTGTGGATGTCGCTGCGCAGGTTGATCTCTGCCGCATTCGCGCGCGCCAGCACGGCCGCTTTGTCCGCCACGTCCACACACAGGGTGTCGAAGTAGTGAGCGTGGCGCAGCTTAAGGCCTTTCTGCTGCAGACCGCAGGCCAGAATATCGGCCAGGCGGTGAATGCGGCTGGCAATACGCTTCAGGCCTGCCGGGCCGTGGAATACGGCGTACAGGCTGGCGATGTTTGCCAGCAGCACCTGAGAGGTACAGATATTGGAGTTCGCTTTCTCGCGGCGGATGTGCTGCTCGCGGGTCTGCATCGCCATGCGCAGCGCGGTGTTACCGGCAGCGTCTTTTGAGACGCCGATAATACGGCCTGGCATAGAGCGTTTGAATTCATCTTTCGCACCGAAGAACGCCGCGTGCGGGCCGCCGTAGCCCATCGGCACGCCGAAGCGTTGCGCAGAACCGAATACGATATCCGCGCCCTGTTTACCCGGCGCCGTCAGCAGCACCAGCGCCATAAAATCGGCGGCAACGCTGACAACCACTTTGCGGGATTTCAGCTCGGCAATCAGCGTGCCGTAGTCGTGAACTTCACCGGTGGTGCCTACCTGCTGAAGCAGTACGCCGAAGACGTCCTGGTGATCCAACACTTTGTCAGCGTCGTCGACGATCACGTCAAAGCCGAAGGTTTCCGCACGGGTGCGCACCACGTCCAGCGTCTGCGGATGCACGTCCGCCGCCACGAAGAAGCGGTTGGCATTTTTCAGCTTGCTCACGCGTTTGGCCATCGCCATTGCTTCGGCAGCAGCAGTCGCTTCATCCAGCAGCGAGGCAGAGGCGATATCCATACCGGTCAGATCCAGCGTCACCTGCTGGAAGTTCAGCAGCGCTTCCAGACGGCCCTGGGAGACTTCTGGCTGATACGGGGTGTATGCGGTGTACCAGCCCGGGTTTTCCAGCATGTTGCGCAGGATAACCGGCGGCAACTGCACGTTGGTGTAGCCCATGCCAATGTAAGACTTATAGCGCTTGTTCAGGCCTGCGATAGCCTTCAGCTCCGCCAGCGCGGCGAATTCCGTAGTGGCTTCCCCCACCTGAGGCGGCGTGGCAAGCTGGATGTCTTTTGGCACAATCTGGCCGATCAGTGCGTTTAATGAATCCGCGCCAACTGTCTTCAGCATCTCCTGCTGTTGCTGAGCATCCGGCCCAATGTGACGTTCAATGAAGGCGCCACGGTTTTCAAGCTGGCTTAAAGTCTGTGTCATGAGCGATGGTTCCTGAAACGTGCAGTGAATTTAAGTTCCCTCTCCCTCTGGGAGAGGGTTAGGGTGAGGGGAAGACTGGCACCCTCACCCCTGCCCTCTCCCAGAGGGAGAGGGGGATAAACAATTACTCGTCTTCTAACAGTGCTTCGTACGCGGTCGCATCCAGCAGCGCGGCAACCTGAGATTCGTCGCTGGCTTTGATCTTGAAGATCCAGCCGCCTTCATAAGGCTCGCTGTTCACCAGCTCTGGCGAATCGCTCAGCGCGTCGTTGACGGCAACGATTTCGCCGCTCACAGGAGCATAGATGTCGGATGCCGCTTTTACGGACTCCGCCACGGCGCAGTCGTCGCCCGCGCTAACGGTCGTGCCCACGTCAGGCAGGTCAACAAACACCATGTCGCCCAGCAGCTCCTGCGCGTGCTCGGTGATCCCTACGGTGTAAGTGCCGTCCGCCTCTTTGCGCAGCCACTCGTGTTCTTTGCTGTATTTCAGTTCTGCTGGCACATTGCTCATTGAAGTTCTCCTGATAAAAATGATTAGGCGACCGGCTTACCGGCGCGAACAAAAATCGGTTTGGTTACGTTGACCGGCATTTCGCGGTTGCGGATTTGCACCACCGCCGTTTCGCCAATGCCCGCCGGCACGCGTGCCAGTGCAATACTGTAGCCCAGCGTCGGGGAGAAGGTACCGCTGGTGATCACGCCTTCGCGAGGATTGCCGTCAGCATCGGTAAAGCGCACCGGCAGTTCACCGCGCAGCACGCCCTTCTCGGTCATCACCAGACCCACCAGCTGTTCAGTGCCCTTCTCGCGCTGCATCTCCAGCGCTTCACGGCCAATAAAGTCACGATCGGCCGGTTCCCATGCGATGGTCCAGCCCATGTTGGCGGCCAGCGGAGAGACGCCTTCATCCATCTCCTGACCGTAGAGGTTCATCCCCGCTTCCAGACGCAGCGTATCGCGCGCGCCCAGACCCGCAGGCTTCACGCCCGCTTCCACCAGCGCACGCCAGAAATCAGCGGCCTTCTCGTTCGGCATCGCAATTTCGTAGCCCGCTTCACCGGTGTAGCCGGTGGTGGCGATAAACAGATCGCCCGCCTGCACGCCGAAGAACGGCTTCATGCCTTCGGTTGCTTTACGCTGCTCGTCGTTAAACAGAGACGCGGCTTTCGCCTGCGCGTTCGGCCCCTGCACGGCGATCAGCGACAGATCGTCACGGACGGTGATGTCGATGGCATAAGGTTCGGCGTGTTGGGTGATCCAGGAGAGGTCTTTTTCGCGGGTGGCGGAGTTGACAACGAGGCGGAAGAAATCTTCAGTGAAGTAATAGACGATAAGGTCATCAATCACGCCGCCCGAGGCATTCAGCATGCCGGTATAGAGCGCCTTACCCGGCGTCTTCAGTTTGGCGACGTCATTTGCCAGCAGATAACGCAAAAACTCCCGGGTGCGGCTACCGCGCAGATCGACAATCGTCATGTGGGACACGTCGAACATACCGGCATCGGTGCGCACCGCGTGGTGCTCATCAATCTGCGAGCCGTAGTGCAGCGGCATCATCCAGCCGTGGAAGTCCACCATGCGTGCGCCGCATAACACGTGTTGTTCGTACAAAGGAGTCTGTTGAGCCATCTTGTCCTCGTTGAAAAATTCACCGTGAAACCCGGTATCGGCCTCGTTCCCGAGTGCCGACGCAAACGTTCTCTTTTACCCGAACTTACCACCGAAACCGGCGGTTAACCATAAGGTAAAACGGGTCATCACATTAGCTTATGGCCAAAAAACGCTAAAAAGCCTACAGAGTTATTCACTGGAAAAATGCGATTAACCCCGCACAAAATTAACAATGTTCTAACAGGATTTAGCACATGGTGATATTTCGTGCGGAAAAACGGGCCGAATTTCCGTAACATAAAATCTCGTAGATTAGATTTTCTAATGCGAAAAATGACGTGAAATTAGAATATTTCAAACGAGGGAATTTCCCCGGCGCAGAGGCCGGGAAAATAAAGCGTGACGGGGGTCTAAATTAACGTAGCCAGTCCGGCAGGTCGTTAAGACCCATCGCCTGACGGAGGAGTTGAGGTTTAACACCCGGAAGGGTGTCAGCAAGCTTGAGGCCAATGTCGCGCAGCAGTTTTTTTGCCGGATTCGCGCCGGCAAACAGCTCGCGGAAGCCCTGCATGCCCGCCAGCATCATCGCCGCACTGTGCTTGCGGCTGCGCTCGTAGCGACGCAGGTAGAGATACTGGCCGATATCTTTGCCTTCGCGATGCAGGCGACGCAGCTCCTCAACCAGCTCCGCCGCGTCCATAAAGCCAAGGTTAACGCCCTGCCCGGCCAGCGGATGAATGGTATGCGCCGCATCCCCCACCAGCGCCAGACGGTGCGCGGCAAACTGACGCGCGTAGCGGCCGGTTAACGGGAAGACCTGACGCTCGCTTTCAAGCGTGCACAGGCCAAGGCGGTTATCAAACGCCACGCACAGCGCCTGGTTAAAGGCGTCCGGCGTCGCCTCCTGCATCTGCTGGGCTTTCTCCGGCACCAGGGACCAGACAATCGAGCACAGGTGCGGTTCGGAAAGCGGCAGGAACGCCAGAATGCCGTCGTTGTGGAAAATCTGCCGCGCCACGCCGCCGTGCGGCTCCTCTGTTCGGATCGTTGCCACCATCGCATGATGGCGGTAATCCCAGAAGGTCAGCGGGATATCGGCTTTATTCCGCAGCCAGGAGTTGGCACCGTCAGCACCGACCACCAGACGCGCGGTCAGCATGTCGCCGCTTTGCAGGGTGATAAACGCCTCGTTTTCACCCCATGCCACCTGCTGGATCTGCGCAGGCGCAATCAGGGTCACATCGCTGCACTGCTGCGCTTTCTGCCACAGCGCGTGGTGGATCACCGCGTTTTCGATAATATGACCCAGATGGCTATAGCCCATGCTTTCATCATCAAAAGCAATATGACCAAAGCTGTCTTTATCCCACACCTCCATGCCGTGATAGCAGCTGGCGCGCTGCGCCACAATATCTGCCCAGACGCCAAGGTGCGTCAGCAATTTCTCGCTGGCGGCATTGATCGCCGAGACGCGGAGTTCCGGCGGGGCATCTGGCGCAACGGGCTGAGGCTGCTTTTGCTCCAGCACCGCCACGCGCAGGCCGCTGCCCTGTAAACCACAGGCAAGCGCCAGCCCGACCATACCGCCGCCAACGATGGCAACATCAACATTTTGCACGGTGATAACTCCTTAACGCGCGACCCAACCAAGAGTCCGCTGCGCCAGCACGTCACGTGCCGGAATGAATAATTCCATCGCCATCAGCCCGAGGTTGCGGCCTGCAACCAGCGGTGCCCAGCGATTGGCAAAGAGATGGACTAAGCCGTCGGTAACGCCAATCGTCGCCTCTTTATCGACCTGACGTCGCTTCTGGTAATGGCTTAGCACCGAATAAGCGCCGCAATCTTTTTGCTCACCCCATGCCAGCGCCAGCGATTCCGCCAGGCTCATGACATCACGCAGCCCAAGGTTAAATCCTTGTCCGGCAATAGGATGTAATGTCTGCGCGGCGTTGCCGACCAGCGCCACGCGGTGAGAAACAGACTGCGATGCGGTGGTTAACGACAGCGGATAGACCGCACGTTTCCCCGCATGGGTAATACGCCCCAGCCGCCAGCCAAAGGCTTTCTGCAGCTCGGTACAAAAACGTTCGTCTGACCAGGCTTTAACCTCTTCAGCCTTATCCTGCGGATGACACCAGACAAGCGAACAGCGCCCGTCCGACATCGGCAGCATCGCCAGCGGACCATGTTGCGTAAAGCGTTCAAACGCCCTGCCGTGGTGTTCTGCTGCGGTAGAGACGTTCGCAATGACCGCAACCTGCCCGTAAGGCTGCTGACGCCACTCGACGCCGCACTGCGTGCCGAGCGCCGAACGCGAGCCGTCCGCCGCCACCAGAAGCTGGCCGTCGAGAACGGTGCCATTATCGAGGGCTACGCTGACCCCATCTTCGCTGCGGCTAAAACTGGCCACGCGTGCCGGACAGTGAAGCGTGACGCCCGGCGCATCCTGTAACAGACGGAACAGACGCAGGCCAACGTCGTGGAGTTCAACAACCTGACCCAGCGCGTCGATACGGTAATCATGGGCATCCAGCGTCACAAAGCCAGCATGGCCACGATCGCTTACGTGAACGGTTTTAATTGCCGTCGCGCAATCGGCGATGGCCTGCCAGATGCCAATGCGGGACAGCTGCTGACAGGTACCCTGCGCCAGGGCAATGGCGCGGGAATCAAAACCGGGATGATTTTTGGCATGCGGCGCGACGGCTTCCACCAGGTGCACCGCAAGCTGCCCCTTCGTCAAATGCGAAATGGCCAGCGCCAGCGTGGCCCCGGTCATGCCGCCGCCAACGATAATCACGCTCATGCGCGTGCCGCTGCCATCAGCGCCTCAATATCATCGGCGTTCTTCACGACGGTTGCGGTCAGGTTTTCATTGCCGTTTTCGGTGATCACGATGTCGTCTTCGATGCGAATGCCGATCCCGCGGTATTGTTCCGGCACGTCAGCATCCGGCGCGATGTACAGACCCGGCTCCACGGTTAATACCATGCCCGGCTCCAGCACGCGCGAACGGTCCGTGCCGTACGCGCCAACGTCATGTACATCCAGCCCCAGCCAGTGGCTCAGGCCGTGCATGAAATACGGTCGATGCGCATTTTCAGCGATCAGGGTGTCGACCTCTCCTTTCAGGATCCCGAGCCTGACCAGGCCGGTAATCATGATGCGCACCACTTCGCCGGTCACTTCCTGCATGGAGGTACCGGGACGATATAGCCTGAGCGCCGTCTCAAGCGACTCGAGAACGATGTCGTAAATCGCGCGCTGTGCCGGTGAGAATTTACCGTTCACCGGGAAAGTACGGGTGATGTCCCCCGCGTAGCCCTGGTATTCGCAACCGGCGTCAATCAGCACCAGATCGCCGTCGCGCAGCGCGCTTTCGTTTTCGGTGTAGTGCAGAATGCAGCCGTTTTCTCCGCCGCCAACAATGGTGTTGTAGGAGGGATAACGCGCGCCGTGGCGGTTAAATTCGTGATGAATTTCGCCTTCCAGCTGGTATTCGAACATCCCGGGACGGCACTTTTCCATGGCGCGGGTGTGCGCCAGGGCGCTGATTTCGCCCGCACGACGCATCAAATTCAGCTCTTCTTCAGACTTGAACAGGCGCATCTCATGCACCACCGGGCGCCAGTCCGTCAGCGTGGCGGGCGCGGACAGATTCTGGCGCGAGCCTTTGCGCAGCTTATCCAACGCGGTGAAAACAATCTCATCGGCGTACGCATATTCACCCTGCGCGTGATAGAGCACGTCGAGGCCGTTAAGCAGCTGATAGAGCTGCTGGTTGATTTCGCTAAACGCCAGCGCGCGGTCAACGCCCAGCCTCGCCGGTGCGGCCTCCTGGCCCAGGCGGCGGCCAAACCAGATTTCGGCCGTCAGATCGCGCACGCGGTTGAAAATTACGCTGTGATTGTGGGTGTCATTGCTCTTAATCAGCACCAGCACCGCTTCCGGCTCGTTAAAGCCGGTGAAGTACCAGAAATCGCTGCTCTGGCGATAGGGATATTCGCTGTCGGCGCTGCGCGTGACTTCGGGCGCAGCAAAAATCAGCGCGGCGCTGCCCGGCTGCATTGTTGCCAGCAGCGCCTGACGGCGGCGGGAATACTCTTGACTCGAGATAACCATGACACCCTCCTGTGCGTTATTTTTCTTAATGTAAGGTTGGCTTGCGGACTTCCGGCGCGGTCGGCTGTGAGCGCGTGAAGTTGTCGTGGCACAGCAGTGCCGCCACGCGCACGTACTCGATAATCTCTTCAAGAGACATTTCCAGCTCTTCCTGGTCTTCGTCTTCATCGTAGCCAAGCTGGGCGATGTTACGCAGGTCGTCGATCGCCTCACCCGCTTCGCCGGTCACTTTATCCAGTTTAGGCTGCGTCACGCCGAGCCCCAGCAGATAGTGGTTTACCCAGCCGGCCAGCGCATCGGCGCGATCGAACACGCTGACGTCGTCGCCTTCAGGCAGATAAAGCTGAAAAAGGAAGCCATCGTCTTCCAGCGAATCGCTGGTTGCGGCGTGCATTTTACGCAGCGCTTCCGCCAGCTCGTGACCAAACGCCAGCCCTTCATTCGTGAGGTCGTGGATCAGCGGCTGCCATGAGCTGTCGCTGTTTCCGCCGCACAGCATGCCACTGATCAGACCGTGCATTTCGGCAGGGGTTAAACCGACTCCCTGCTGGTTCAGTAACTGGTTTAAATCCTTGTAACCAGGCATTTCGTTCTGTATAGACATGAGCATTCGTCATCAAAGGGGGGAAGTTTCATGATATGCTACCACTTTGGACCCTGGTGATACCAGAAAAGGGCTTGTATCTTCACATCAGGGTAGCTATAGTGTCGCCCCTTCGCAGCCCCCGGGGCAGTAAGCGAAGGCAGCGCAGTCAATCAGCAGGAAGGTGGCATGTCTGCACAACCCGTCGATCTCCAGATTTTTGGCCGTTCACTACGAGTGAATTGTCCGCCTGAACAAAGGGATGCTTTGAATCAGGCAGCGGACGATTTGAATCAGCGGTTGCAAGATCTAAAAGAACGCACTAGAGTCACAAATACTGAGCAGCTGGTTTTCATCGCCGCGTTGAACATCAGCTATGAACTGACTCAGGAAAAAGCGAAGACCCGCGACTACGCGGCAAGCATGGAGCAGCGCATTAAAATGCTCCAGCAGACCATAGAACAGGCATTGCTTGATCAAGGTCGCAATCCCGAAAGACCGGGACCAAAGTTTGAATAACACTTCTCAGTTGACTATGGTAGAGTAACTGTGAAGACAAAATTTCTCTGAGATGTTCGCAAGCGGGCCAGTCCCCTGAGCCGATATTTCATACCACAAGAATGTGGCGCTCCATGGTTGGTGAGCATGCTCGGTCCGTCCGAGAAGCCTTAAAACTATGACGACACATTCACCTTGAACCAAGGGTTCAAGGGTTACAGCCTGCGGCGGCATCTCGGAGATTCCCTCTCTTTTCTTCTACCGACTACCATGACCCAATTCCCTGAAGTTTCTGCTTCACGCCAGGACATCCGTCAGTTAATTCGTCAGCGCCGCCGTGCGTTAACCGCCGATGAGCAAGCGCATTTTGCCCAGCGGGCCGCCGCCCGTATGATGGCGTATCCCCCTGTCGTGATGGCGCATACCGTTGCGCTGTTTCTGTCGTTTGATGGAGAGCTGGATACCCAGCCGCTGATAGAGCAGCTCTGGCGCGCGGGGAAGAAGGTCTATCTGCCGGTGCTGCACCCGTTCAGCGAGGGAAATTTGCTGTTTCTGCACTACCACCCGCACAGCGAGCTGGTGGTTAATCGCCTGAAAATCACCGAACCGAAACTCGACGTGCGCGACGTGCTCCCGCTGTCACAGCTGGATGTGCTGATTACACCGCTGGTGGCGTTTGATGAACAGGGCCAGCGTTTGGGGATGGGCGGCGGCTTTTACGACCGGACGCTGCAAAACTGGCAGCAGTACGGATTGCAGCCGGTGGGCTATGCGCATGATTGTCAGGGCGTGGAGGCGTTGCCGGTGGAGAAGTGGGACGTGCCGTTGCCGGCGGTGGTGACGCCGTCGAAGTTGTGGGAATGGTGAATTAAACGTGCGGCCTGATGCCCTCACCCCAACCCTCTCCCACAGGGAGAGGGAGACAATATAAAAAAACGGTAACAACAGTTACCGTTTTGCATTTACCTCGCCACTATCAGTACAGCAGACGTGCGCGAATTGTCCCCTGAATCGCCTTCATGCTCTGCAGCGCTTTTTCGGCAACATCGTCATCCGCTTCGATATCAATAACCACGTAGCCCATCTGCGAGTTCGTTTGCAGATACTGCGCGGCAATGTTGACGCCCTGCTCGGCAAAGATCTGGTTGATCGCGGTCAGCACGCCTGGACGGTTTTCGTGGATGTGCAGCAGACGACGACCACCGTGCAGCGGCAGAGACACTTCCGGGAAGTTCACGGCAGAAAGCGTAGAGCCGTTGTCGGAGTATTTGCTCAGCTTACCCGCTACTTCAAGGCCGATATTCTCCTGTGCTTCCTGGGTAGAGCCGCCGATGTGTGGCGTCAGGATCACGTTGTCGAACTCGCACAGCGGAGAGGTAAACGGATCGCTGTTGGTGGCTGGCTCCGTCGGGAAGACGTCGATGGCCGCGCCAGCCAGATGCTTACGCTTCAGCGCATCCGCCAGGGCCGGGATATCGACAACCGTGCCGCGCGCGGCGTTGATCAGCAGTGAGCCCGGCTTCATCAGCGCCAGCTCTTCCGCGCCCATCATGTTCTTGGTGGACGCATTTTCCGGCACGTGCAGGCTCACCACGTCGCTCATGTTCAGCAGGTCAGAAAGGTGTTGAACCTGGGTCGCATTGCCCAGCGGCAGCTTGCTTTCGATATCGTAGAAAAACACGTGCATGCCCAGGGATTCCGCCAGAATACCGAGCTGCGTACCGATGTGGCCGTAGCCGATAATCCCCAGCTTTTTACCACGCGCTTCATATGAGCCGGACGCCAGTTTGTTCCACACGCCGCGGTGCGCCTTGGCGTTCGCTTCTGGAATGCCGCGCAGCAGCAGCAGCAGTTCGCCGATCACCAGCTCCGCCACGGAACGGGTGTTGGAGAACGGGGCGTTGAAGACGGGAATACCGCGTTTGGCGGCAGCATTCAGGTCAACCTGGTTGGTACCGATGCAGAAGCAGCCGATAGCCACCAGCTTTTCCGCCGCGGCAATAACCTCTTCAGTCAGATGAGTACGGGATCGCAGGCCAATGAAGTGGGCATCACGGATGGACGCTTTCAGCTCTTCGGTATCGAGCGCGCCTTTGTGAAATTCGATGTTGGTGTAACCTGCCGCACGAAGGCTATCGATTGCTTTTTGATGCACGCCCTCGACCAGCAGGAATTTAATCTTGTCTTTCTCCAGTGATACCTTTGCCATTTACCCGACCCTGTTTTTGTCTGAACTGATGTTGTGCTGGATATGAATCCGCTGTAGCCAACATATCAAAAAAAACTATTGCAGCAATATGAACGTTTGCGTCGGCACTCTGAAGAAAAGTCATCCAGGGCAAAATGTCAGAGGAAAATGCTATGGAAATTTACAAACGCGGCAGGATCGGCAAAAGAGGTTGAAAAACGTGACACAAGTCACCGAATTTAGCTTTTCAAAAATTTTTTAGCGGGGGGAGGACTCCCCCCGTCAGATCATTTTACGATGGTTTTCACGCCGTCAGCGGTGCCGATCAGCGCCACATCCGCGCCACGGTTGGCGAATAGCCCTACGGTCACTACGCCTGGGATAGCGTTGATGGCATTTTCCAGCGCAATCGCGTCGAGAATTTCCAGACCGTGAACGTCGAGGATCACGTTACCGTTATCGGTGACTACGCCCTGACGATATTCCGGACGACCGCCCAGCTTCACCAGCTGACGGGCAACCGCGCTACGGGCCATTGGGATCACTTCGACCGGCAGCGGGAAATTACCCAGAATGTCGACCTGCTTGGAGGCGTCCGCGATGCAGATAAACTTGTCCGCAACGGAGGCGATGATCTTCTCGCGCGTCAGCGCCGCGCCGCCGCCTTTGATCATCTGCATGTGGCCGTTGATTTCATCCGCACCATCAACGTAAATCCCCAGACGATCCACTTCGTTGAGATCGAAAACGGTAATGCCGAGGCTTTTCAGCTTTTCCGTGGAAGCATCAGAGCTGGAAACCGCGCCCTCGATTTGCCCCTTCATCGTGCCCAGCGCATCGATAAAGTGTGCCGCGGTTGATCCCGTACCGACACCGACAATGGTACCCGGCTGCACGTACTGGAGAGCGGCCCATCCTACTGCTTTTTTCAGTTCATCCTGCGTCATGATCGTTTTGCCTGTGGTGTGAAAACTCAGGGCGCATTATAGAACACGTCGAATGGAATTCGTCTGCCACGAAGGGAAAATTGTGTCATAGTGCAGAATAAGCAAAATTAAGGAGCCAGCCAGAGCAATGAAACGTCCGGACTACAGAACACTACAGGCACTTGATGCAGTTATTCGTGAACGAGGTTTTGAGCGCGCGGCGCAAAAGCTTTGCATCACCCAGTCCGCCGTATCACAGCGTATCAAACAGCTTGAAAACATGTTCGGCCAGCCGCTGCTGGTGCGCACCGTGCCGCCACGTCCAACCGAGCAGGGGCAAAAGCTCCTCGCCCTGCTGCGCCAGGTTGAACTGCTGGAAGACGAGTGGCTGGGTGACGAACAAACGGGCTCTACGCCGCTGCTGCTCTCTCTGGCGGTCAACGCCGACAGTCTCGCAACCTGGCTGCTGCCGGCCCTTGCGCCGGTATTAGCAGATTCCCCTATCCGCCTGAACTTACAGGTTGAAGATGAAACCCGAACCCAGGAACGCCTGCGTCGCGGTGAAGTGGTTGGGGCGGTCAGTATCCAGCCTCAGGCGCTGCCAAGCTGCCTTGTCGATCAGCTGGGCGCCCTGGACTACCTGTTTGTGGGTTCAAAAGCCTTTGCCGAGCGCTACTTCCCGAACGGCGTCACCCGCGCCGCGCTGCTGAAAGCCCCTGCCGTGGCGTTCGACCATCTGGACGATATGCATCAGGCGTTCCTGCAGCAAAACTTCGATCTGCCGCCGGGCAGCGTGCCGTGCCATATCGTTAACTCGTCTGAAGCCTTTGTGCAGCTTGCACGTCAGGGCACCACCTGCTGCATGATCCCGCATCTGCAGATTGAGAAAGAGTTGAAAAGCGGTGAGCTGATTGACCTGACGCCGGGGCTGTATCAGCGCCGGATGCTCTACTGGCACCGTTTTGCGCCGGAAAGCCGCATGATGCGCAACGTCACCGACGCGCTGCTGGCGTACGGGCACAAGGTATTGAGACAGGATTAATCGATTGAATTCCCTCTCCCTGCGGGAGAGGGTTAGGGTGAGGGCAAATTACTGCGCCTTAGCCGCCTCAGTTTGTTGAGTTTGAGTTGGCTCCAGCTGGAAGACCACATCCACCTGATCGTCGAACTGAATGGTTGGCTGCTCATAGGTTTCCTGAGCGGACACCGGGGCTGCATCAGCCTTCATCATACGTACCATCGGGCTTGGCTGGTAGTTAGAGACGTGGTAACGCACGCTGTAAACCGGGCCGAGCTTGCTCTTAAAGCCAGAAGCCAGCTGTTCCGCCTGGTGTATGGCATCATCAATCGCCGCTTTACGCGCTTCGTCTTTGTATTTTTCCGGTTGCGCAACGCCCAGCGACACGGAACGAATTTCGTTCAGACCCGCCTTCAGCGCGCCATCCAGCAGCGAGTTAAGCTTATCCAGCTGACGCACGGTCACTTCGACGGTACGCACGGCACGGTAGCCTTTCAGGATGCTTTTACCATTCTGGTAGTCGTAATCAGGTTGAGTACGCAGGTTCGCGGAGTTGATATCCTTTTTACCTACACCGTTCTGCTCGAGGAAAGAGAGGTATTGCGCAACACGATCGTCAGCCTGCTTCTTGGCAGATGCCGCATCTTTCGCAGACACATTGACTTCAATTGCCAGCGTTGCGACATCGGGTACCGCGTCCACGCTTGCGGTGCCTGAAGTGACGATGTGCGGGCCATCCGGCAGTTCACTTGCCTGCACCGACACCGCACCAAAACTTACTAATGCCGCCAGGGCCATCACCTTAAACTTCACTGTTATTCCTCCATGTTGCGAAGAGTGCCCATTAACAGGGCGCATGCCAGCAAGCTTAGCGGGTCTTGTTCAGTTGTCCATAAGACAAGGATTAGTTGAACAATTCCTGAACGTGGTGAATCCCGTCTTTTGCCAGCTGAAAAGCAATAAACCACATCACCAGCCCCACCAGCGTATTAATGATGCGCTGGGCTTTGGCCGTACGCAGACGAGGTGCCAGCCATGCGGCAAGAATGGCGAGGCCGAAGAACCAGAGGAAAGAGGCGCTAACCGTGCCAAGCGCAAACCAGCGCTTCGGCTCAACGTCCAGCTGCCCGCCCAGGCTGCCCAGCACCACGAAGGTGTCCAGATAAACATGCGGATTAAGCCAGGTGACCGCCAGCATGGTGACAATAATCTTCCAGCGGCCCTGCTTCATGACTTCCGCGCTCGCCAGTTCGAGGTTGGTGCTCATCGCGGTTTTCAGGGCACCAAAACCGTACCAGAGCAGAAACGCCACGCCGCCCCAGGTGACCAGCGCCAGCAGCCAGGGAGACTGCATGAGTAATGCGCTGCCGCCAAAAATCCCGGCACAGATCAGCAGTAAATCGCTAACCGCGCACAGCAGGGCAATCATCAGATGATACTGGCGGCGGATGCCCTGGTTCATCACGAACGCATTTTGTGGGCCAAGGGGGAGGATCATGGCCGCACCTAAGGCAAGCCCTTGAAAGTAATAGGATAACATGACGGAATTCTCACAGTGTTGTTCTGGAAGGAGACTATACTGCGCGAATTACATTAGAGGAAATTGATAATATTAATTGGGGATTAGCAGCGCTTATAAAAATAAAGCCCGGTGGCGCTAGCGCTGACCGGGCCTGCGGGAGAAGTTATTCGGCTTCTTTGACTTTTTTGACGTTTACGTCCATCTGCGGGTACGGGAAGCTGATGCCGTTGGCATCGAAGTCGCGCTTAATGCGTTCCAGCACGTCCCAGTATACGTTTTGCAGATCGCTGCTTTTGCTCCAGATACGAACCACGAAGTTAATGGAGGAAGCGCCCAGTTCGTTCAGGCGAACCGTCTGCTCTTTGTCTTTCAGAATGCGATCGTCTGAAGCAATGATGTTGCTAATCAGCGACTTCACCTGATCGATGTTAGAGTCGTACGCCACGCTGATAATCAGTTCGTTACGACGCACCGGTTCACGGGAGAAGTTAATGATGTTGCCCGCGATGATTTTCCCGTTCGGCACAACCACGATGCGGCCATCGACGGTACGCATGGTCGTTGAGAAAATCTGCACCTGCAGCACGGTCCCGGCAATGCCGCCAAGGTCAACGTATTCGCCGGAGCGGAACGGACGGAAGGTGACCAGCAGAACGCCTGCCGCCAGGTTTGACAGCGAGCCCTGCAGCGCCAGACCAATGGCCAGACCGGCGGCACCGAGAACGGCAATGACGGAGGCGGTCTGCACGCCCACACGGCCCAGCGCCGCAATCAGCGTAAAGGCGATAATGCCGTAGCGCACCAGTGCGGAGAGGAAGTCAGCCACCGTGGCGTCAATGTGACGGGCCAGCATCACGCGGTTAACCGCGTTCGATACGATACGCGCCACGATCATCCCGACGATGATGATGGCAATCGCCGCGACGATGTTCACGGCATAGCTCAGCAGCAGCGCCTGGTTGCGCACCAGCCAGTTACCGGCGTTATTGATGCTGTCTACAACATCGAGTTGTTCCATTTATTCTTCCTTTTGTTAAATCAAAACACAAAATCCATCCCCCATGGAGACAGGCAGGTCCGTAAAGGGTAAACAAAAAGCGCAAGTATTGCCAAACAGATCACAAAAACCGGCCTGGCAGGGTATTGAAAAAGCATAAAAAAAGGCCCGCATTTGCGGGCCTTCTGATGCTGTTAGCAGCTCAAATTACAGAACGTCTACCGCGTTCAGCTCTTTGAATGCCTGCTCCAGACGAGTAATCATAGAAGTCTGGGCAGCGCGCAGCCATACGCGTGGATCGTAGTATTTCTTGTTCGGCTGGTCTTCGCCTTTCGGGTTGCCCAGCTGACCCTGCAGGTAAGCTTCGTTGGTTTTGTAGTACTGCAGGATACCGTCCCATGTTGCCCACTGGGTGTCGGTATCGATGTTCATTTTCACTACGCCGTAGCTTACGGAGTCTTTGATTTCCTGAGCAGAAGAACCGGAACCGCCGTGGAAGACGAAGTTCAGGCTGTTGTGCGGCAGGTTGTGTTTCTTAGAAACGTATTCCTGAGAATCACGCAGGATAGTCGGGGTCAGAACCACGTTACCTGGTTTGTAAACGCCGTGTACGTTACCGAAGGACGCTGCAATGGTGAAGCGTGGGCTGATTTTGCTCAGCTCGGTGTAAGCGTAATCAACGTCTTCTGGCTGGGTGTACAGTGCAGAAGCGTCCATGTGGCTGTTGTCCACGCCGTCTTCTTCACCACCGGTGCAACCCAGTTCGATTTCCAGGGTCATGCCCATTTTGGCCATGCGCGCCAGGTATTTGGAGCAGATTTCGATGTTTTCGTGCAGTGACTCTTCAGACAGGTCGATCATGTGAGAAGAGAACAGTGGCTTACCGGTAGCTGCGAAGTGTTTTTCACCAGCGTCCAGCAGACCGTCGATCCACGGCAGCAGTTTCTTCGCGCAGTGGTCAGTATGCAGGATAACTGGAACACCGTAGTGTTCAGCCATCTGGTGTACGTGGTGCGCACCAGAGATAGCGCCCAGGATTGCAGCACCCTGAGGAATGTCAGTCTTCACGCCTTTACCTGCGATGAACGCAGCACCGCCGTTAGAGAACTGAACGATAACTGGAGCTTTAACTTTAGCAGCAGTTTCCAGTACGGCGTTGATGGAGTCGGTACCCACGCAGTTAACTGCTGGCAGAGCGAAGTTGTTTTCTTTAGCTACCTGGAACACTTTCTGTACGTCATCACCAGTGATAACGCCAGGTTTTACGAAATCAAAAATTTTAGACATGTTGCTTAGTCCTGTATCTTCGGCCGTTAGAAAAGGTGCGAGCTCTTAAAAGCGCGCTGAAAATTGGGCAGGTTTCCCTGCCCTTGAATGGCTTACTTCTTAGCGCGCTCTTCGAGCATTGCTACTGCTGGCAGTACTTTGCCTTCCACGAATTCGAGGAATGCGCCGCCACCAGTGGAGATGTAGGAGATCTTGTCAGCGATACCGAACAGGTCGATTGCTGCCAGGGTGTCACCACCGCCTGCGATAGAGAACGCTTCGCTGTCTGCGATAGCGTTAGCAACGATTTCAGTACCTTTGCGGAAGTTCGGGAATTCGAACACGCCAACAGGACCGTTCCACAGGATAGTTTTTGCGTTTTTGAGGATTTCAGCCAGTTTCTGTGCAGAAACGTCGCCCAGGTCCAGAATCTGCTCTTCATCTTTGATGTCGTTAACAGATTTCAGGGTCGCGGTTGCGGTTTCGGAGAACTCGGTCGCAACGCGAACGTCAGTTGGAACCGGGATATCGCAGGTGCTCAGCAGGCGTTTGGCTTCGTCAACCAGGTCTGCTTCGTACAGGGATTTACCCACGTTGTGGCCCTGAGCGGCAACGAAGGTGTTCGCGATACCACCGCCAACGATCAGCTGGTCAGCGATTTTAGACAGGGAATCCAGAACGGTCAGTTTGGTAGAAACTTTAGAACCACCAACGATAGCCACCATTGGACGAGCAGGTTCTTTCAGTGCTTTACCCAGCGCTTCCAGTTCGTCAGCCAGCAGAGGACCGGCACACGCTACGTCTGCGAATTTACCGATACCGTGGGTTGACGCCTGAGCACGGTGAGCCGTACCGAATGCATCCATCACGAATACGTCGCACAGTGCAGCGTATTTTTTGGACAGGGTTTCGTCGTCTTTCTTTTCGCCTTTGTTGAAGCGAACGTTTTCCAGAACAACCAGTTCACCGGCTGCAACTTCAACGCCGTCCAGGTAATCTTTCACCAGGCGAACCGGGTTGGACAGTTTGTCTTTCAGGTAATTAACCACTGGCAGCAGAGAGAACTCTTCGTTGTACTCGCCTTCAGTTGGACGACCCAGGTGGGAGGTGACCATCACTTTCGCGCCCTGCTTCAGAGCCAGTTCGATGGTTGGCAGAGATGCACGGATACGCGCGTCGCTGGTCACTTTGCCATCTTTAACCGGTACGTTCAGATCGGCACGGATGAAAACGCGTTTACCAGCCAGATCCAGATCGGTCATCTTAATTACAGACATGGTGAATCCTCTCGTTGATTCTTAAAGTTTTGCAGACGCACAATGCGTCTTACCTGAAACCTTGAGCGGCCATTGCTAACGTGGTGTCGAGCATTCGGTTAGCAAAGCCCCATTCGTTATCACACCAGACCAGCGTCTTGATAAGGTGTGCGCCACTAACTCTCGTTTGCGTGCCATCGACGATGGCGCTGTGCGGGTCGTGGTTAAAATCTACTGAGACCAACGGTAATTCCGTATAGTCAACTATACCATGAAATGCCCCCTGTGCCGCTTTTTGCAGCAACAGGTTGACTTCACAGGCTTTTACCGGTTTTTTCACCGTCACGCTAAGATCGATTGCGGTGACGTTAATCGTCGGGACACGCACGGCAATCGCTTCAAATCGGTCATTAAACTGCGGAAAAATTCGGGTGATCCCTGCCGCCAGTTTCGTGTCCACCGGAATGATTGACTGGCTCGCCGCGCGAGTGCGTCGTAAATCCGGATGGTAGGCGTCGATAACCTGCTGATCGTGCATGGCGGAGTGAATCGTGGTCACGGTGCCGGATTCAATGCCATACGCATCGTCTAACAGTTTGATGACCGGAATAATGCAGTTAGTGGTACAGGAGGCGTTGGAAACAATGCGGTGTTCGGCCTGAAGCTCATGCTGGTTGACACCAAACACGACGGTCGCGTCGAGGTCGTTACTGCCGGGATGAGAAAACAGGACTTTTTTCGCGCCGGCAGCCAGATGTGCTTCGCCATGTTCGCGGTTGCCGTAGACACCGGTACAGTCAAGCACCACATCCACACCCAGCTCACGCCAGGGTAGCCCGGCGATGCTGCTCTCATGCAGTACGCGGATGGCATCGTCGCCGACAAACAGCCGATCTCTTTCCTGGCGAACATCCCAGGCAAAGCGTCCGTGGCTGGTGTCATATTTCAACAAATGCGCCATGCCCGTAGCATCCGCCAGTTCATTGATTGCCACCACGGTTATTTCCGCCCGACGTCCGGATTCATATAAAGCACGAACCACATTACGTCCGATGCGACCGAAGCCATTAATCGCTACGCGTACGGTCATAGATCTCCTGCAAAGCAATCCCTGAGTTTGAGGTGGCTGAAAGAGTAATCCAGCTACGCCCGAAGGGGAATCCTTGCTGTCACAAACTGCGATTGATTGGTCAATTGTCGAACATTTAATCGACTGAAACGCTTCAGCAAGAATAAGCGAATCGGGGAATAAAAGGAATGTCTGTCCAGATGAATAAGCGAGCTATATGACTTGCGTCACATTTTAGGTGGAATAATGGCGGCAAGGTAAAAGCAAAACGGTAACCGAGAGGTTACCGTTTTTTAGTGTATGCACCCTCCCCCCGTGGGAGAGGGTTGGGGTGAGGGCATCAGCCCCCACCGTACAAACGATTACAGCAGTTCTTTCGCTTTCGCGACAACGTTCTCAACGGTGAAGCCGAACTCTTCGAACAGCAGCTCTGCCGGAGCAGACTCACCGAAGGTGGTCATACCGACGATGGCACCGTTCAGACCCACGTATTTGAACCAGTAGTCAGCGATACCCGCTTCCACTGCCACACGCGCGGAAACCGCTTTAGGCAGAACGGATTCGCGGTAAGCGGCATCCTGCTTGTCGAACGCGTCGGTAGACGGCATGGAGACCACGCGCGCTTTCACGCCTTCGGCAGTCAGTTTTTCCCACGCTGCAACCGCCAGTTCAACTTCAGAACCGGTGGCGATGAAGATCAGCTCTGGCTGGCCCGCGCAATCTTTCAGCACGTAACCACCGCGAGCGATGTTCGCCAGCTGCTCAGGCGTACGCTCCTGCTGTGCCAGGTTCTGACGGGAGAGGATCAGCGCGGTTGGACCGTCCTGACGCTCAACGCCGTATTTCCACGCCACCGCGGATTCAACCTGGTCACATGGACGCCATGTGCTCATGTTCGGGGTCACGCGCAGGGAAGCCACCTGCTCTACCGGCTGGTGAGTTGGGCCATCTTCGCCCAGACCGATGGAGTCGTGGGTGTAGACCATCACCTGACGCTGTTTCATCAGCGCGGCCATACGCACGGCGTTACGTGCATATTCGACAAACATCAGGAAGGTAGAGGTGTACGGCAGGAAACCGCCGTGCAGGGAGATACCGTTGGCAATCGCGGTCATACCGAATTCACGTACACCGTAATGGATGTAGTTACCGGCAGTATCTTCGTTGATTGGCTTAGAACCAGACCACAGGGTCAGGTTAGATGGTGCCAGGTCAGCGGAGCCGCCCAGGAATTCTGGAAGCCATGGGCCGAACGCTTCAATCGCATTCTGAGACGCTTTACGGCTCGCGATTTTAGACGGGTTCGCCTGCAGCTTAGCGATGAATTCGTTCGCTTTCGCGTCGAAGTCAGACGGCATTTCACCTTTCATACGACGGGTGAATTCAGCCGCTTCCTGCGGGAACGCTTTCGCATAGGCAGCGAACTTCTCGTTCCAGGCAGCTTCTTTTGCCTGGCCTACTTCTTTTGCATCCCACTGAGCGTAGATCTCAGATGGGATTTCGAATGCAGGGTGTTTCCAGCCCAGCGCTTCGCGGGTCAGTGCGATTTCCGCATCACCCAGCGGCGCGCCGTGGGAGTCGTGAGTACCCGCTTTGTTCGGGGAGCCGAAGCCGATGATGGTTTTGCACATCAGCAGGGACGGTTTGTCTGTCACAGCGCGCGCTTCTTCTACTGCACGTTTAATCGAGTCAGCATCGTGGCCATCAACGCCACGCACAACGTGCCAGCCGTAGGCTTCGAAACGTGCTGCGGTGTCGTCGGTGAACCAGCCTTCAACGTGACCGTCGATAGAGATACCGTTGTCGTCATAGAACGCAACCAGTTTGCCCAGCTTCAGGGTTCCTGCCAGGGAGCACACTTCGTGAGAAATGCCTTCCATCATGCAGCCGTCGCCCATGAACGCGTAGGTGAAGTGGTCTACGATGTCGTGACCAGGACGGTTGAACTGCGCCGCCAGCGTCTTCTCAGCAATCGCCATACCCACAGCGTTAGCAATACCCTGACCCAGCGGGCCGGTGGTGGTTTCTACGCCAGCGGTGTAACCCACTTCCGGGTGACCTGGAGTTTTAGAGTGCAGCTGACGGAAGTTTTTCAGCTCTTCAATTGGCAGATCGTAGCCGGTGAGGTGCAGCAGGCTATAGATCAGCATTGAGCCGTGGCCGTTGGACAGCACGAAGCGGTCGCGGTCAGCCCATGACGGGTTCTGCGGGTTGTGGTTCAGGAAATCACGCCACAGGACTTCGGCGATATCAGCCATACCCATAGGAGCCCCTGGGTGGCCGGATTTGGCTTTCTGTACTGCGTCCATGCTCAGCGCACGAATAGCATTAGCAAGCTCTTTACGTGAGGACATTTTAACTCCAGATCGGACTGTTAAAGGCCATGCCCTTGACGACAGCGCGTTTTGGGCTACGCCGGAAAAAAGTGCCAACAATGTAACCCAAGCCGCAAGTCATGTACATGGAGCATTCTTTTGCTTGTTAAGAAATCTCTGGATCATGCTCGCATGTTGCGCAATCTGCTCGCCCGGCCCTGCAGATATTCCTTATACTTAGCCCGACACCGGCTTCGCTGACGGTGCCCTTTTCGGATTTTATTCAGTTTAACGAGTACGGAAGCAACCTCATGAAAATGCGTGCAATAGTGCTGGCCCTGGGTACAACGCTCCTGCTGAGCGGCTGTCAGAATATGGATTCTAACGGTCTGATGACGTCAGGCGCAGAGGCCTTTCAGGCCTATTCGCTGAGCGATGCGCAGGTGAAAGCGCTGAGCGACCAGGCCTGTAAAGATATGGACGGAAAAGCCACGCTTGCGCCGGCTAACAGTACCTACACGCAGCGTCTGAATAAGATTGCTTCCGCGCTGGGCGACAACATCAACGGCCAGCCGGTGAACTACAAGGTGTACATGGCGAAAGACGTGAACGCCTTCGCGATGGCGAACGGCTGTATCCGCGTCTATAGCGGGCTGATGGACATGATGACTGACAACGAAGTGGAAGCGGTGATCGGCCACGAAATGGGCCACGTTGCCCTGGGACACGTGAAGAAAGGGATGCAGGTTGCGTTAGGCACCAATGCCATCCGCGCAGCGGCGGCCTCAGCGGGCGGTATCGTTGGCAGCCTGTCGCAGTCACAGCTTGGCGACGTGGGAGAAAAACTGGTTAACTCTCAGTTCTCACAGCGTCAGGAGTCCGAGGCGGATGACTACTCCTACGACCTGTTGCGCAAACGCGGCATTAACCCATCAGGTTTAGCCACCAGCTTTGAAAAACTGGCCAAGCTGGAAGCGGGACGCCAAAGCTCCATGTTTGACGATCATCCGGCTTCGGAAGAACGTGCACAGCATATTCGCGACCGTATGGCCGCAGACGGAATTAAATAATTTTAGAAGGAGGCAGTTTTGCCTCCTTTTTATTTCGCATGAATTGTTAACTTAACAGCACGTATCGATAACACCTCTGAAAGCCCTGCCAAATCTGCCCTATCGCATTGAAATGTCTGGTCACATAATTATTGCAAAGGTCACTTTTTCCGGTAATTATCCCCCCGCAGTTATTCAAATTAATATATCCAGACAGAGACGTTCCCTCCGTGAAAAAAGAATTATCATTAATTGCTTTAAGTTTATTTGCCGCATTACCTGCCGCTGCAAGCCAGCAATCCGACAGCCAGGGTTTTATTGACGACAGCCATCTGGATCTGTTTTTACGCAATGCGTATATCAGCCGCGACTACCATCAGGGCCAGCAGGACAAAGCCGAATGGGGTCAGGGGATCATCGCCACGTTTGCATCCGGCTATACCGAAGGGCTGGTGGGCTTTGGTGTGGACGGTATTGCTCAATACGGTGTGCGCCTGGACGGCGGCCGTGGCAAAAGCGGCGCAGGTGGCATCGACTTCTTTAAACAGGAAGATGATGGCCGGGCAAAATCCGATCTGGCAAAATTTGGCGCCACCGCCAAAATGCGTATATCAAACACCGTGCTGAGCTACGGAAATCAGCGTCCAGAGCTGCCTATCATAAATGCCGACAGCTCCCGTCTGCTGTTTGAAAGCTACACCGGCACCATGCTGACCTCGAAAGAGATCGACGGTCTGGAAGTCAACGCTGGTTACTTCACCGACGAGCAGCGTAAAAGCGATGACCGCCACGACAGCGGACTGAAGAGCCTCTCCTTCGGCGGTGCGAGCTATCAGTTTAACGACCAGTTCAGCGGCGCGCTGTACGCCTCTCATAATGAAGAGGTAATGAACAAGCAGTACCTGGGCATGAACTTCAAACAGCCGTTCAGCACTGGGCAGCAGCTGGTACTCGACTTCAACGGCTATAACTCCCGTCTTGACCAGG
>ERZ507072.241-NODE-241-length-41597-cov-11.013769_pt1 | contig 41597 bp, 54 predicted proteins | sample MGYA00512864_ERZ507072 | MGnify/ENA metagenome assembly ERZ507072 | reverse complement strand
GAGAAAGGCGTTTTTTTAGGTCTTTTCCTTTATAGGGGACTGAATACGTGTTACAAGTGAATACAGGCGGTTTCCATCAAGGGGCATTCCACTGTTCGGCAAACCGGCAGCATCCGGCCGAATGCGGGAATTGGGGATTGGACGGATGTTTCCGGCGAATGGCTTTCACCCCGACCGTCCGTTGGCCAATAAGCGGCATTTGCCCCTGTGGACCGAATAAACGCCCCTCTGAGCGGCTTTCATCCCAAACGCGAAACTTGTCTGCGCACGACCGCCATAGGCTGTCCACGGGGCGTTTGGACAGCCCCGGCTCCAATCATGGCGATCATGTCCGCGGCGGACACGTCGTGCCGCATCCGATCTGCATTTTTTCCGAAACGGAAAGTTTACGGACAGGCGAATCGTGCCTGTATCACCTGTAACACGTATTCAGTCCCCTATAAAGGAAAAGACCTAAAAAAACGCCTTTCTCCAAAATCACCGAATACACTGATACATTCATATGTTACATTCTATATTTTCCTTATTTTCCAGTACCTCAGCCTGTGGAAAAGTGTATTCAGTCCCAACTGATACAGACTGAATACACCGCCGAAATCGGTGAATACAAGCCCTTGTTTGGTCACAGTTCCGTCACGATTGAGCCTGTCTGTATTCAGTCCGGATTCCCGGGCCGGGGTCCGTTCCGAACGGAAAACGCCCCGCCCGGCGCGGCTTGTTCCCCGCGACGCATAGCGGTCGGACATGCGGAGTGACAAATATGCATACATGGGGCCGGTGCGGTACGACCGGCCGGATTACAGCGCCATGTCCATGAGGGAGCTCGGAGCCGCCAAGGCGCTCGAGCATCCGCTCATGGCCCGACAGTTCGAGGTGGCCCAGACGGTGCGCACCACGCAGGCGGTGCCCGACGCCCAGCTTGGTCCCGGAGCCATGTCCATGCCCACCATGCTTCAATCCATCATCCAACGCCCCAACGAGCACGTGTACACATGGACGCCCACCGATTCGTCCGACCCGCTGCCGCTGTGGCTGGTCCGCGCCATCACCGAGGCGGTCGACACGCCCGACCTCAGGGTCATGCGCGACCCCGACAACCCGACCCGCGGGCGGCTCTACCGCCGCGCCGTTGGCGACCGGTTCCTCTGGGAGGAGCCCGTCTCATGGGTGCCCGTGCCCGACCTGCGCATCGCATACGGCGGCTCGTCGCGCGAGACCGTCCCCGGCGTCGACTCGTGGATGGCCGACTGGCTGTCCGAGGCGGGGCGCACCATCTCCGCGGGCATGACGTTCCTGTGCACCGACGGCATGTGGCGCGGCGAGTACTCCGAACGCCACCGCAACTGGGTGCTCACCGAGGTCGACGCCGACGGGAACGCCGTCAGCCGCGCCAACGGCGAAGGGTCGATCGGCGAGGTCGTCGACACGGTCGACGTGTCCAACCCGACCACGTACACCGTGTACACCGGGATGCCGCGCGCCGAGGCGAAGGCCAGGGCCATGGAGGCCGGCCGCATCCTGCGCGACTGGTCCAAGGGCGATGTCAAGTCGCAGAGGGTCATCGGCTTCATGCTCGGCTCCATGTTCATGCGCGACCACCCCGAGCAGTGCTACGTGCTGCAGGGGCCCGGCGGCACCGGCAAATCCACGCTGGCCAAGGACCTCGTCGCCCACCTCGGCCGCCAGGCCATGACCCTGTCGCTCGACCTGCTCGCCCAGCCGACCGCCATGTCGACCGAGAACGCCATGATCGAGCTGTCCGGCCACTTGCTGGCCCTGACCGACGACTACGACCCGCGCGGCGGCCGGTTCCAGAAGATCCTCCCGCCGCTCAAGACCCTGCTGACCGGCCTGCTCCCGTTCTCCGCGCGCCGCCGCGGCGAGGACGCGCTCGTCGACTCCGCCCCGCAGGCCGTGCACGTCATCACGACCAACTACCACCTGCCCATCGACGACTCCGAGGCCGAGCAGCGCCGCTTCATGTTCGCCTCCCTGCTCGAAGGCGGGGTGTTCAAGGAACGGTACGTGCCATTCCGCGATGAATACGGCTTCTGGCCGTTCACGATGTTCGGCATGCTCACCTGGTGCTGGTACAGCGGCGACCACTCCAAGTGCCGCGGCGTCTCGTTCGTCGACCAGAACAGCCTGTCCGACCGCGACGTGGCGGTCGTGCGCGCCGTGCTCGAACAGGGCTACGTCGTCTCCACGCCCGAAACGCGCGGCATCCACTGGGCCGCGCTGGGCCTCAGGCGCACCAGCCGCCGCGAGGACGGCAAGGTGCGCAACGTCTACCTGCCCGTTGAGGAGGACAGCGACCTGTGGGGCACATGGGTGCAGACCGCGACCGCCGTCCGCAACATCCCCGACAGCGGCCCCGGCCTGACCGACGTCGACGCGTTCGCACCGGTCGAGTCCGATCCGGGCGCGTGGGCGCGTGAGAAGCTCGCCGGCGGCGAGACGGGCATGTACGTGCCCGCCGGCGGCGGCGAGTCCGGCAAGGTCGCCGTCGACTGGCAGCGCAAGGTCAGGGACGGCCGCGCCACCGAGCTGCCCGATTTCGGCGAGTCGCCCGTCGCCGCGCAGGTGGCCGGCGACGGCGAGATCGTCGTCGACTGGGACGCCTGCCACGACGGCTCCGGCACCATGCACGGGCTGAACCGCATGGAATCCGACCTCGACGCCCGCATGGGCTCGACGGCCTTCCCGACGCCGTTCCTCGAACGCTCGGCCCGCGGCGGCTTCCATGGCGCCTACGGCGTCCCCGACTGGCTGGCCGGATACTTCAAGAAGGCCGCGGTCGGCGCCAAGGTGAGCGGCGACCCGACCTTGCTGGTCGACCTGCGCGCCCCGATGGGCGGCTACGTGGTGGCCGTCGGCTCGACGATCCCCGCCGGCACGTACGACGCCGTCGCCCGCCCGGAGGACGGCAGACGCCCCGACCTGACCCAGCCGATGCTCGAATGGTTCGAGTCGCACGGCTTCCTCGCCAAACCGCTGCCGTCCAGCTACCGCGGCCTCGACGGAAGGACCCACCACGGCGCCGCCCCGTCGACGCGCCCCGCGCCAAGCCACGACGGCTTCGGGCCGTCCCCGTCGCCCGCCCACGACGACTTCGGACCGAAGCCCGTCGACATGTCGCCGATCCCCGAAGGACAGCGCAACCAGGTGCTGCACGACTGGATGTACGGCCGGGCCGCCAACCACCCGGAGAATTGGGGCCAAATCCGGTCCGATGCCTTGGAACGCGGTCTGAAGTCGGGCCTCAAGGCCGATGAGATCCACGCCATCACCGGTTCCGTCGCCCGCGCTCTCGGACTGGAGGCATAGCCCGGGTCCGCGCCGCCGGAAGACAAGGAGACATGATCATGACCGATGTGTCGGACAGGCGGCGCGAACCGAAGGGCATCCCCACGGGAGGCGAGTTCGCCAAGGAGGACTCCGGCGCGGCCGACGCGGCCGACTTGGAGGAGGCCGCGTTCGAGCGCGCCGAACGCGAGGCCGACGAGTACTACTCGTCGCTGACCGACGAAGATCTCGAACGCCAATGGATGGAGGAGTCCGGCCGGACCTCCGGTTCGGAGGCCGACAGCCCGGGCCTGACCACGACGGAAGGGCGGCGGGATTCGGAACGCCAACGGGCGGAGCGGACCGGCTCCCATTCCGCCCCAAAAACCTCGGGCGCGCCGGAGGAGGGGACCAAACCGGGCGTCGACCCGGAACGCGACAGGCTCTGGGACGCCCTGGTCGGACAGCATGCGGGTCCACAAACCCGCGCCCGGCTGGCCCGCGATCCGCGCCTGCTGGCCGTGGTCGGGATCGATGGGAATGCGCGCCCCGTCGCCGTGATGGGGTCGTGGGGCAAGGACTTGGAATGGCTCGGCACGGATGGGATGCTCCACACCAGCCCGCTGTCGGAGAACGTGTACGCCGATATGGGCGGTTCCTCCTATTCCGAGTACCACGGGTATTCAAAACGCCTCAAGGATTTGGACGGACACATGCCCGACACCACCCGGAATGCGCTCTCCGCCAAGTTCGGACGTCTGCGCAGGCACCGCGTCTCGGCGGAGGCGGGGCTTGCCGAATGGACGGCCGCGGACGACGCGGCCGAGCGCGAGGCCCTCGGGGCCCTCGCCACGGCGGAGGAAAAAGCCTGGTCGAAAAAGGCGAAGTCCGGTGCCGGAAAGGACGGGAGGGAAGCGAAAAGGCATGGCGTGCCATCGAAGCCACAGCCGCGCCATCCGCGGCTCGTTCGGTTCGCGTCGACGGTGGGGAGGGTCGGCGCCGTCGTCCTCGGAGGGTTCCTCGGCGTCGTGCGGCGCGTGCTGGCGCCGCTCGGCCGGCGTTGAGCTCCGGGACGCATAGCGTATGGTGCGCCCCGACCGGGGTGCTATGTGTATTCACCTGCTCGCAGACGGGTTCGTACCCGATCCCCTCACGGAGACCGGGTACGAACCCGTCTGTCGTTTTTCGGACGCATAGCGGTGTAACGCCAATGAATAAACCGAATGGAGGACGATATGGCGATGCAGGAGATTTCGGACGAGACGCGTGTCATCGAGCCGGTCGGCGTGGTCAAACCCATGCCGCTGGACGTGCCCCGCGTGAACGGGTTCAGGCAGGGGTACGAGCCGGCCGCGGCCGAACGTCTCGTGGCCGACCTGAAGGGCAGGCTCGCCACGCAGACGCGGTTCGCCGACGAGTACCGTTCCGCGCTCGACAAGGCGCGCGGCGACATCAGGGGCGCCGAGGCGCGCATTGACGACCTGAAGCACCAAGTGGCCGAGCTCAGGCACACCGCGGACAGTCCGTTCGAGGCGGCCGGCAAGGCGGGACAGGCCCTGCTCGACGCGGCCCGCGCGCAGGGCGCCAAGGCCCTCGAGGAGTCGAAAGCGCGCGCCAAGGCCATCACCGACGAGGCCGAGATGAACGCCCGGCTGACCGTCGAGCAGGCGAAGGCCCGCGAGAAGGAAATCTCCGAGACGGCCGCCAAGACGCTGGCCGACGCGAAGGAGCACGCCGCCGAATTGGAGAGGAGGAACCGCGACGCGTGCGTGGCGAGGACGCGCGCCGCCGACGAGGCGGTCGCCCGCGCCGCCGACGCGCGCGCCAAGGCGACCGCCATGCTCGATTCCCTGTCCGGCTCGCTCGCCGACCTCAAGGCCGGACTCAAGGCCTAGTCGAGCGACCACTCCTCGCCGTCGGACAGGTCGGCCTCCACCACCGTCGACGGCTCCGGCTCCATGACGCCGATCTGCGTCGGAGGAGCCGGCATGAACCGTTCGAGGTCGAGCGGCTCCGCGTCGGGCAGGCCGGCGCACGCCTGTCTGAGGTCGTCACCGGCGCCGCCCCACCAGGCCTGGAACATGTTCACGCCGCGCCCCATGCGCTCGTACAGGCCGCGTCCCTTGGGCATGCCGCCCGAGTTCATCGCCTGCTTCAACAGGCGGTTCGCCTCCCTGACGTTCGACTGGCTGACGTTGCCGGCCGTGTCGCCGTTGCCGAGGAACACATGCCCGAGCATGCCCTTGGCCGTGCCCGCGTCGGGCAGCAGGTCCATGTCGGACGCATTGAGCTTCTGCGCGCCGAGCAGGAGCATGATGTTCAGGGCGCGCGCCTGCCTGAGCAGGTCGGACACGTCCAGGCCGATCTTGGCCCGCAGTCCGTCCTCCCATTTCGCGCGCATGTTTTTGTTGTCGATGTCCGGGTCGCCGTTCGGGTTCGGCACCTGCACCCCGCCCTTGGTGAGCAGCGAGTTGAACTCGTCGATGACGATGAGCAGCCGTGGCGGGCGGACCGACGGGTCGAGGCCGTCCAAGTCGCCCGCTTGGCCGATCATGTCGCGCCGGCGGTGCATCTCCGCCATGGCCCAGTCGAGCAGTGCGTTCGTGCCCGCCAGCGTCTCCTCGCGCGCGAGCAGCTTGTCCTCGATCGGGGCGAAGTCCTTGGCACCCTTCGACGGGTCCGCGACCGCGACCTGCCATCCGGCTTCGAGCGCGGCGCGCGTGAGCGTCACCATGACGGAGCTCTTGCCGGAGCCGGTGGTGCCGGAGCACAGCAGGTGCGGCGTGTCCTTCGGATCGAGTTCGGCGGTCGTGCCGTCGTCGAGCGTTCCGAACGGCAGCACGCGGTCGCCGGGCCCCACCCTGTCGAGCGTGCCGTACACGCCGATGTTCCTCGGGTCCGGGTCGGACGGGCTGGCTATCGCGGCGGTCGGCAGCGGGTTGCTTCGCGCCAGCAGGAGCCTCAGCACGCCCGGTTCGTCGGAGGCGACGCGCTTGGCGTAGACCATGCCCGACGCGGCCTGGAACCGGTCGAGCCTGCCGTACGCGTCGTCGGCGCTCATGCCGGCGGGGATGGAGAACGTGTACAGGTCGAGCGCCCCGTTGGCCTCGACGCCCAGCGTCTTCGGCGTCCGGCCGTCGGCGGACACGGCGCCCGCCTGCGCCCACGCGTCGTCGAGCGCGAGCCCGGTGGCCGCGCGCATCATCTCCTGGCTCGCCCAGTCGCCGCGCCGGTCGGACAGTCCGGTGCCCGCCCATGCGATGACGTGGCCCGCGTCGAGCCACTGCCACAGTATCCTGGTCGCGCCCGCCATGGAGCGGATGCGCGCCTCGGCGCGGCGCACGTCGGCGGGCGTGACGCCGCCGTTGAGCTGCACGGGCATGCGCCACAGCGCCCAGTCGCCGCGCCGGTGGCAGGCGGTCGCGTCGCCGACGAACGCGGGGGTCTTGAGGCATGTCCTCAGCGCCTTCGACATGACCATCGCGGCGAGCATGCCGGATGCGCGGTCCGTCCCCCTGTTGGCGTCGAGCGTGACGGGTGCGTCCGCGTTGCGCCGGGCACGGGGGAGGGTGAGCATGCGCAAGTAGCGCATCTGCCATGCGCCGGGTCGCGCCGGGTCGGGGCTCGGCATGGCCTCTGCCATGACGGCGTCGCCGAACGCGGGCGCAAGGTCGGGCTTCATGTAGTCGAGCACGGACGCGGTGCGTGGCAGCACGGCGGTCTGCTGGCGGATGACGAAGCCCGCCCTGGAGCGCACGTCCTCGGTGCGGTCGTAGTCGAAGTCGACGGGCGGGTCGAGCTTGAAACCTGACAGGCTTTTCGTCCACTCCGACACGTCGCGTTCGCTCCTGAACATGTCGGACAGGTGCCCCATGGGGTCATCTCCGACGGAGCGGGGCAGCGCCTTGGCGTTCCACTCGACCAGCGACAGGTCCACGTCGGGGTCCCACAGCCAGGCGAACGAGCGCGACTTGTCGGGCGTGACCGTCAGCCCGGCGCCAACGCCCCAGTCGCCCCACTCGTCGTCACGGCCCGGGAACCAGTTGAGCGCGATGTCCGACCAGGTGGAGTTGGAGCCGTCGACGTCGAACGTCCACACGGCCGGCTTCCCCTCGAGCGTGGCCACGCACGAGGCCTTGACGATGCGCCCCGGGAACGAGGAGAACTTGACGGCGATGCGGTGCTCGTCGACGGTCAGGGCGGCTTGCCAGCCGGTCTTGTCTTGGATGAGCTCGGCGGCGGGCACCGGGTCGGCGCCGATGATGGCGCACACGACGTGCCGCGTCTCGGAGCCGTCGATGGCGAACCCGACCCTCATGCCGTCGGCGCGCGCGGCGGGGGCGAGCTGGTCGCGGCACGCGTCGGTCGTCCACTCGCGCGGCCCGAACGGCGTCTCGAGCATGAACAGCAGCTCGCCATGCGCGCCCTTCTCGAGGTTGGTGACACGCCCCGGCCTCTTGACGGGCGGTTTCGACGTGGACTCGAGCCACGAGCGTATGAGACCGGCGGCGCGCATCTCGTCCCTGAACCTGGCCTTGGCGGCCTTGTGCGCGGGGCGCATGGGAATGCCGCAGGCGGCGGCGAACAGGGGGATCTGCCACACCCAGCCGGTCAGCGCCCACACGAGCGCCCCCGCGAACAGCCCGCCGGCGAGGATGGCGAGGATGGTCTTGAGGCGTTTTTTCGCCCAAGGGACGCGGCTTTGGCGAACCGACAGGTCCAGTCCTTTGTCGGTGAGTGTCCCGTCGCGCATGTCGGACAGCTCCGCCTGGACCCACAGGCACGTGCCGAGCAGGTCGAGCCACGCGCACCACATGTACCGTCCGTCGACGGCCGCCAGTGCGGGAATGGCGCACATGTACGCGGCGAGCATGGACAGGGAGCCGAACGCGAGGCCGACGCAGACGTCGGCGCCGGCCGGCTTGATCCAGTCGCCGCGCATCCAGTGGTCGGCGCGCCGCCACGACACCCAGTCTTTGCGCTCCCTGCCCGGCTGCGGGGCGGGGTTCCCCCACGGGTCCTTCCCGGTCGTCTCGGGCCTTCTGGCCGTGAGCCGGGCGACGAGATAGCCGATGGGCGGGACGAGCATGCCGGGTAGCCCCGCGACGACGAGGAGGACGGCGAGGACCCAGCTGGCGGCGCGTATCGGCGTGTGGTAGGAGACTGCCACCTCGGCCGCGCGGGACCTGGAACGGGAGCGTGATCGTGATCTGGAGCGGTTTGCCATAGTGCGCCACGGCTATGCGGCATAGCCACGCACCGCAAGCGGACCGGAAAAGACGGAAAGGATGGTCGGGACATGGACGCGAGGACGCGCAGGCGCGAGCCGAAGGGCATACCGATCGGAGGGCGTTTCGCCCGCGGGGGCACGGGGGCGGACGCCTCCGACCTGACGGGCCCGGCCTCCGGGCGCATGACGCGCGCGGCGGTGGAGGCGAGGGCGAGGTGGCTGTCGGCCAACTCCGACATCGCCGCGTACGACGCCGACGTGGAGCGTTGGAACGGGCAGATGGCCGAATATGTGGCCGAACGTCAGGCCATCCGCGACGAGGCGTACTCCCGCCTGGTCGACGCGAAGGGCCGGCCGACGAAACGGACCCAGGCCCGTTTGGACGCGGACGGCATCGGCGACGTCGTGCCTCTGCACGACCGGATGATGATGCTGGCCGCCGATGACTGCGCCGAACGCACCGACGCGCTCGGCGTACCCGATCCGCCCCGTCCGGAGCCACCCCGTCTGGAGGAGCGCCGCCGCCGGGCGCGCGAGCTCGACGCCGACGTGGAGTACGCGGCCATGGCCGACGAGGCCGCCGAACGGTTCGGCGCCGAACTGCCCGACCCAGCGCGACTCAGGGCCATGCGCGCGGCCGCCCGTTCCGACGCGGCCAGGTTCGACGCCTCCGTGGTGACGGAGCTCGACGACCCGCTCGAGGGTCAGACCGACGCGGCGGTGGAGGCCTGTGAGGACCCCGACGGCCGGACCCGCCTGTCAGCCTCGCTCAACGCGAGAGGTATGGCGAGGCTCGACGCGGCCGGAACCGGGCTCGGCCCGTGGCGCGTCGCCTCGATGAGGCTCGCCAGCCGATACGCGGGACGCATGCCCCTGGCATCGGCGCTCGACGCCGAGCCGGACGAGAGGGCCGCCGCGACCGCGCTCATCACGCACTGCGCGGCCAACCCGTCGGACACGGACGCCGCGTTGGATGACCTCAGGAACTCGAGGTATGGCCGCAGGCTGTCCGGCCTGACGGCATGGATAAGGGAAAGGAGCCGGTCATGACCGACGCGAACGACAGGAGACGCGAGCCGAAGGGCATTCCCACGGGAGGCAGGTTCGCCAAGGGAAACGGGGGAGGCTCCGACGCGTCCGACCTCGTGGAGGAGACGTCGGCGTCCATCCCCGACGCGGCGGACATCAGGGACACGGACGACTCGCGCGAGGCCCTGCTCGAACTGGCCCGTACCATGATCTCATGGAACGGCTCGTGCGACTGGGCCGATGCGACCGAGCCGGAGGAGCTCATGTCCGAGCTGGGCTTCGACCCGGCCGCCGCCATGACCCTGATCGACGCGGTCGGTGATGACTATTACCCGACCCGCGAGTTCGTCCGGTTCAATGACGCCGGCATGCTCGAATCCGTCGACGAGTCCGACCTGGAGGACCAGGCCGCCGACGAGGCCGACGACATCAGGCAGTACGTTCAGGACACGCCCGAGGTCCGGGAGGAGCTCGACGCCGACACGCTCCAAGGCGTGCGCGAGTCTGACCCCAAGGCCCTGCTCCAGGCCGCCCGGGAGGGCAACCGCTGGGACGGCGCGTTCGACTGGGCCGACGCGACCGACGACATCGAGTCGCTGTCCGGCGTGTACGGCTCCGGTCGGTACGACGCCCAATGGCTCGTCGACCGGGCGTTCTTCGGCGACTACGAGCCGGGGCACGACTACATCCGATTCGACGGCTACGGCAACTTCGAGTCCGTCGACGAATCCGACCTCGAGCGGGAGGCGTGGGACAACCGCGAGGAGATCCTCGACGCCGTCCAGAGTGCCCGTGATGACATGGACTTCACCAGCTGGACCGACGACGACGTGGCGGACACGCTGGCCAAGCTCGACGTCGACGGGGAGGACTGACGTATGGTTGATGTAGGCAACAGAAGGCGCGAGCCCAAGGGCATACCGACGGGTGGCCGGTTCGCCGACGAGAACGGCGGAGGCTTGGACGCCTCCGACCTGGAAGCGGAGGACACGGCCGCGGTGATCGAGGACCTGCCCGACGGCTCCACGCGCGTCAGCCACCCGGGCGACCCGACCATCACGTTCGTGCCCCGCGCCCGCCAAGGGGGCTTCGTCCGCGCGTACGCGGTCGCCGTATCCAGCCCATACCGGCTCGGCGGCGCCGTTAGGGTCGGTTGCGACGGGTCGAACATCACCGTCCATTACGAGTCCGATCCGGTTTTCGTCGACGCATGCGTCGACCCGTCCGACCCGGACGGGACCATGCTGTCGGTCATGAGGCTCGTCGACGCGTGCCACGCGATCGCGGCCGCCGGCCGGTCCGTCAGACGCGTCGACGCGACCGAGGGCACGCTCGCCATCACCATGGCCGACCGGTCCCAGGTGCTCGTGCAGCCGTCCATGTGCGAGGCCACGCGCTTCGACGCGCACGGCGACCTCATCCAATCGGCCACGCTCAACCCGCATCCGGCCGGCGCGTCGAAGCACCCCGGCGACGACTTCGCGCTCGATACGTTCGCCCAAGGGCTGCCCGGCTCGTTTTACGACGCCGTCGACGCGGCCAACGCCCTCGCCGGCGGCCACCGCCGCGACCGCCGCGACCGGCCCGCCCACGCGAAGCCGACGGCCCGGCCGAAAGGCTTCGCCGCCTCGGGCGACGGGAACGTGGTCGGTTCGGCCGCTGCGCGCGTGCGCGTCCGGCGCGCCCGCATGTCGACCGCCACCGACGACGACCTGAACGCCGTCGCCCAGTCGGCCGTCCGGCTCGGACTGCCGGCCGACGTGGCCGGCAGCCAAGTCACCGCCCGGTCGACCGACGGGCATTTCGTTCGCGCCGACAAGGGCGCGGGCTACGCGGCCGTCTGGCGCGTGGACCGGAACGGCGACGTGTTCGCCCTGTCCGAATTCGATATGTCCGAATCGGACGAGTACCTCAATGCACTGCCGCCCGACCGACGCGAACGGTTTCGAACGCTCGTGTCCGACGCGTACCGGCTGACATTCTGAGGAACCCGCCCGCATAGCCCCTTCCCATGCACCGCGATGCCACGGAAAGGGGCTTTATCATGGTTGACGTAAGCGGCAGAAGGCGTGAACCGAAGGGCATACCGACGGGCGGACGGTTCGCCGACGAGACAGGGGGCGCTTCCGACGCGTCCGACCTGGCCGATCCGTTCGGACCCATGCCGGAGGCCGCGCCGGTCGTCGAGGACGCGGAACGGACCCGCGACCTGATCGCGCGGGCCGCGGGGTTCGAGTTCGGGCCCGACGGCGCCCGCCCGCTCGACGCGGATGGAAGACCTCTGACCGACGCGGCGCTCGACACGAGGACCGCCAAGGCCAGCTCCAAGTTCCAGGCCGCCGTGCGCGAACGGTTCGCCTCCGACATGTCCGACATCCCATACCAGGACCGCCGCAAGGCCGTCAAACAGATGTGGCGCATGTCAAACGCGTACACCCGCCGCCGGGCCATCGACGGTTCGCCCAACAGGCGCTTCATCCCAAGCGAATCCATCGCCAACTCCCTACGCCGGCGCAGGGACTCCGACGCGGCCGTGTCCACGCTCGTCGACCTGTTCCACGAGGATGCGAACGCCGCGTCCGCCGTCATTCGTAACGGCTTCCCGCGCGACAGGAAGGGCGCGTTCGCGTTCATCAACAAGACCAAGAACCTGCACGGCAAGGACGGCAAGCCCGTGCATGGCTGGTACGAGGACAAGGACGGCAAGCCGAAGTTCGGCGTCCTGCCGAACCCGAAGGGCGCCGCCGCCCGCTCGTACCTGCGCATGCTCTACCAGCCGACCAAGGGCGTCCCCACCGACCCGACCACCCGCAAAGCGGTCGTCGACGCGCTCAACCAGATCGGCGAGGTCGGCGGCCCGACCGCGCAGGCGAAGGCGTTCTGGAACATCTGCTACGGCGACGGCTCGCCGACCAACCTGAGGGGTGACGTCGACTACGCGAAGTCCATCGTGGCGGGCAGGCGCGCCAACCGCTTCGGCGTCGGCAAGATCGACGAGTACTCGCACGGCGGCCGCGCCCAGGACGGCTCCGGACAGGGCAACGCGGCCCGCATGGCCGCCTACGAGGGCGGGCTCACCCACGAGGCCGCCGTCGCGTTCTGCGCCATGGAGCCGCGCGACCCGAAGGTTTCGAGCGGCAAGACCGCCCACGCGCACACGTACATCACCCGCCGCCGCCGCAACGCCAAGACCGGCCTGATGGAGAATGTGAAGCCGCGCCGCCTATCCGAGATGCGCTCCTATATCCACCAGGTGTACAGCGTGTCCGACTCGGAGGTCGCCCGGTACAAGGCCGACCATCCGGAGGACTTCGGCGGCGAGACCGACTGAGCGATACGCGAAAAGGGACCGCCCCCGCGACCCCAGGCATCCGGTGCCGGGTTCGTCGCGGGGGCGGTTCCTTTTTTCCTATATGCGGCCGGTCAGGGCTCGATGGCGTCGTCGACGAGGTCGTCGTCGTAGTACCACGGGCGGGAAGCCACGTGATAGCCGGGCACGAGCTCGTCGCTGTCGGCCGATTCGGTCAGGCCGTTGGTGTTCGCGTTCGCCAGGGCCTCGGCCTCGGTGCCCCACCAGCTGCCGTTGTCGACGTCGGCCTCCCACGACGGGTCGGTGCCGTCACCCTCGGGGTCGAAGAGGTAGGCGCCGTCCTCGTCACGGACGATGGCGTACTCGACGCCGCCCTGTTCGCGTTCCTGTGCTGCCATATATGGTTTCCTTCCTTGTTCGAAGGTACCCGCCCGCCGGATGGCGGGCGGGAAGCGTTTATCGGTTCCGAACCACGACCTTCTCGGCGGGTTCGATGATGTTCGCGGTGAGGTATATGCGCGGACAGTCCGACACGACGCATGACGCGCCGCAACGTTCCACCAACGCCTCCGCCTCGGCTCACGTGGCGAACCGTGTGGCGGATCTCCACACGCCCACCCTCCAATGAGGGCTGGGTGTGGTCGTCCACCCAACGATGCGAACCGTCCGGCTCCGCCGCAAGCTCGAGCTTGGTCCCGGTGCCGAACATCCCATGGATGTTGTCGTCCATGGCGATGGGCTCCCTTTCCGGCGGGGTCACGCCCGCCACAGGGTCCTTGCGTCCCGGAGCACCGACACGGCCGCCTCGCCGACCGCCTTGAGCTTGGCGGACAGCATGTCCCAGCCCATCGGCACGTCGGAGCGCTCCATGAGCCCCGCCTGTTCGGCCACACGCATGAACACGCGGTTGGTGTCGCGGGCGAGCGTGGAATCGAGCCAACGCCCAAGCGCGGCCGGTTCCGGGTCGCCGTCGGCCAGCCCCGGCACGTCCGGCACGTTGGCACCGAACACGGTGCGCGCGGCCGCCCACTCGAGCCTGAGCACGAGCAGTTCCGTGTCACGCGTCCTGTCGGACAACGCCGAACCGCACATGATCGCGGCCGTGGCGGACAGCATGATGGACGCGCTGAAGCCATAGGCGTTCGCGTTCAGCGCGTCGCTATCCCGCACGGTCGGCTCGAACGGCTTGCCGAACACGAGGCGCTTGCCTACGGTCGGCTCCGCCTTTCCGGATTCCGCCTTTCCGGTCGGCTCGGCTTGCGCCGGCTCCGCCTTTCCGGTCGGCTCGGCTTGCGCCGGCTCCGCCTTTCCAGGCACGCCCCATTTCTCCAAAGCGGCCTTGCCCGCCGCCGTCTCCCAAGGGTCCACGCCCCTCTCCGGTTCGGCCGGCTTCACCGGCTCCGGCTTTGGCGCCGGCGTTCCGTCCAACAAGTCCTCGAACAGGTCCACGCCCGTCTCCTTTCGCGTATTCTCGCCCCCGTCTTGCGTCCCGGCAGGCAGGCCGAAGCCCGCCACCGGGTCGGTCGCCGGCCTTGCGAGCCGGAAGCGCGCGTCGTTCGCGGGCCACTGCCTCGCGGCCGCGGCGCGGGCCTTCGCGCCATACAGGGTCGCAGCGGGGCAGGCGTTCGCCAACGGGCACCACCCGCACAGGCCGGACGGCCTCAGCGGAAATTCGCCCGCCCCGACGCAACGGTTCATCTCGTTCCATGCCCGCGCCATGCGCGAGCCGGTTGCGGCCATCGCCTCGTCTGACAGGTCGGCCGTCTCGAACGTGCGGTGCTCCACGTACACGTCGCGCGCGCGGCGCACCTCGCAGACGCCCGCCGTTTCCAACAGCGCCTTGTAGACGCGTAGCTGGTCGGCGTGGCGCATCCTGCCCGAATCGCGGTCCGGCTTCCTGCCGGTCTTCCAGTCGACCACGCCGCGCTCCGCGTCGCGGTAGTCGACCGAACCGGTCATGGGGATGCCCCATATCGTCTCACGGAGCTCCTGCTCGGCGGCGGCCGGATGCAGCGGGACGCCGAATACATCGGTCAGACGGAACCCGTCGAGCTTCGCCGCGGCGCCGTCGACCCAGTCCGCCTCCATCATGGGGGAGCCGTCGGGCTTCGCCACACCGTCGGGGATCGGGTCGGGCTTCCATCCGGTTGCACGGTTCTCCTCGCGCAGCATCGGCACTGCCGCCTCCACGAGCGCGTGCCAGTCGGGGTGCGCCACATCCGGCTGCCGGGTGACGGCCAGTTGCAGCGCGCCGTGCGCCAGCGAGCCGAGCACGAGCGGCGAGTCCCATTCGTACCGTCGCGGCAGGGCGCGGCCGGCGAGCCAGCGGCCGGGGCACGAGCGCCACGAGTCCAATGACGAGAACGAGGCGTGGCGCGGACGCGCCACATCGGCGCGCACCGTGCCATCCGTCTCGTCGAATTCCAGAATGGTGTCTTTCACAACAGGCTGTCTTGCGTCCCGGCGGACGCCGCGGCCATGTCGGCCGGGACGTCGCCGAACTTCGACCACATGGCGTCCAAGGCCCGCCACAGCACGCAATAGCTCCGTCCGGCCATGTCGAACGACAGGTCCGGCGGCATCGGGACTGAAACGCCCACGCACGCGTCGAGCTCACGCCCGCACATCGGCGTGTCCAGCCGTTTGAGCCACGGGCGCGCCCTCAGCGCGAGCGCCACGCCCGCCGACGGCACCATGCCCTCCCGCGCGGCGGGGAACATGCCATGCGCCGCGAGCCCGTCCAACAGGGACGGCGGACAGTGGAGCGCCGCCGCCACCCGGCCGGCCTCGAGCCAGCCCGGCCTCACTCGAGCCCCCTGACCGACTCGACATCCAGCGTGCCGGCCGCGAACGCCAGGTCCATGGCCACGTCGAACGACTTGCCCACCGTCTTGAGCGACAGCTCGCCGACCAGGTTGGCCAGCCTCACCGCGTCGCGCACCACATGCGCGTCCGCCGCGACGGCCAGCCTCATGCGGTCGCGGTCGTTCTGCGCGTCATGGAGCGCCACCAGCAGCGCCGCCGGCTCCGACAGACGACCTGACAGCACGGCCAGCGTGCGCGCCAGCGGGGACTCCGAGCCGCACAGCTCGTCCAGCGCTCGCGCCACCTCCGGACGTTCCGCGCGCGAGGCGGCCGAATCGATCCTCGCCACCTGGGCGCGCGTTAGTTCGGACTTGCCCGACAGGCCGTTGAGCAGCGCCGACTCCAACGCCGCGTCATCCGACTTGCCCGTCAGCTCCGCCAGCTTCGAACGGAACGCGTCATCGGCCAAAGCCGCGCGCACCTGGAGCACCTTCTCCACGGCCGCGCGCGTCGGGCCGGACGGACGGCGACGGGCCGGACGGTCCGGCGCCTTGTTTTCCGCGCCCTCTCCATCCGTCTCCAGCGTCACGGGCTCCGGGGCGGGTTCCGGTCCGGAGCCTGGCTCCGGGGTTGTTTCCGGCACGCTCCATGCGGTCGCGTCCGGTTCCGCCGGCGTCTCGGGCTCCGGCGCCGGAGCCTGGGGGACGTCGCGTCCGAAACCGTCGTCGCCGTTGTTGTTGAAATCGAATCCGAAGGCCAAGGTCTTCCCCTTTCGTATGTCAGGAATCGTCGCGATCGACCTATGCGGACTCGCGTCTGCGTCGCGCGTCGACGCGGATCCGGCTCCGAAGCGTCATGCCGGAAAACGAAAAAAGCCGAAACAAAAAAGAGCGATCAAAAAAACCTGGAACCAAAAAAGACGAGACGAGAAAAACCAAAAGCCAAAGACCAAGACCAGCCCAAAGCACCACCACATACAGCCAAACGAGAATATCCCAAGCAAAAACACCAAAACAGAAAACAAATACAGCCAAGCAAAAACGACAACCAAATATTCCCAGCAAAAGAAAACAGCAACCAACAAGACAAACAACCAATCCACCATAACCCGACTTTCGCGCTCTCCAAGGGCGCCGACCGAGAAAAGCGGGGTCCGCCAGTGGGGTTTTCACGCCTCCGGGCGCATAGGCGGACGGCATGACCGCTCGAATCACATTCTCGCTTGGCGGCTCGGGCGGGCTCGGCAAGTCGTCCGGAGCCCGCGCCGTCGCGCAGGCCCTCGCGCAGACCGGCATGAAGGTCGCGCTCGTCGACGCGAACCCGGGGCAGCAGTCCCAACGCGCGTTCCTCGGCGTGCCCCCCGACAGGGGACTCGAGGACGCCCGCTTCGCCGACGACATCATGGATGTGCTCGTCATGCCCGGACAGATACGGGCCGACTACGCGTTCCTCCCCGGTCCCATGGATACACGCGCCACGCACCTCGTCGACCGCTACGGGTCCGCGCTCATCCAACTCGCCCGCATCTGCGACATCGTCGTCGTCGATGCGGACCGCACCGACCGGCGGCTATGGAACGACCCCAACACCATCAGCGGCGGCCTGATCCGTCCGTTCGTTGAAGGCGGCCGCGCCCGCGTCCTGTTCCGCCTCGGACAGACCGGCAGCCAGCTGCACGACGGACTGGCCGCCCTCGACGCCATCCACCGGCCGGAACAGGTCATGGCCATCGCCCAGACGCCCATCGGCATCAGACCCCGCAAGCCGAACGAATGGCGCGCCATGCTCGACGGACTGGCCGAATACGGCGGATGCGACCAATGGACCGAACAGTCGACCGAAATGGTCGACTCCGGACTGTCCGGCCCTCCCCACGGACAGGAGCCTCGATGGCTCGCCAACGCGGCCGTCTGGGCGGGCGGACGGCCGGACGACTTCAGGCAGGAGCGTGCGAAATGGACCTTCGGCAGACGTCGCGGCTAGGCGTCGAGGCCCGCATGAAAGCCAACTCGCGCCGCGCCGACGCGCTCGTCAGGCTCCGTTCCATGGCCGAGTCCGGACAGGGCGCCGACGCGCTCGCATGGCTGCTCCGGGAATGCCAGTCGGATCCCGCGCTGCTGCGCCTGCATGTCTGGCGTGTCAGCCAGGCCATCTACGGCACGTCCGACGCCGCCGCCCGCCGCCAGGTGGCGAGGACCGCCGAATGGTGCCGGGCGCGGGACGTTGACCCCGCCACCGCCAATCTCGGCTGGCTGCTCGACGAACGTACCAAGGGCGCCCGCCTGTCCGCGTGGCTGCTCGCCGTCGCCCTCGACCTGGGCTACCGGCTCCCGGGACCGGACCCGTACGACATTCAACCCGCCAGCAGCTGAGCCGCGAGCGTGCCCAACCGGCACCACACGTCCCATTCCGGCACGCCGTCCGCCTCAGCGCGGCGCCGCACCAGCCGGCGCAGACGCTCCGCGTCGTATTTGCGCGACGCCGTTTGCGACGCGGCGTACTCGCGGGCCAGCTCCGGGTCCTCCGGCATGAGCTCCGGCAGCAGCGCGGCGCGCGCCGGCTTCAACGGCTGGGTCATGAGCGCCACCGCGACCGCGGGCTCCAGTTCGTCGAGCGACCGGTGCCACAGGCCATGGCGGTACGCCCATGCGGCCGCGTGCGACGGGTCGGCGTCGAACATGGCGCGCAGCTCCTTCAGCCCGCGCCCCACCGGCCGGGGCACCGTCAGGTCCGGGTGCGTCTCGAACAGGGCGGGCGCGTCCACGGCCATCAGATTCCGGCTCAACGCGTCGTCGAACGCCTTGTTGTACACGTCCATGCCCTCGTCGTCGTCGCGGTCGAGCGCCGACGCGTTCACCGCCTTGCGCGACAGCACGCGCCGTGGGTTCGCCCTCGCCACCGCCTCGGACGTCTTCTTCGCCCACGCGCAGAACGACGTGCCGAGCGTGGGGTCCCACCAGCCCTTCTCGTTGACCTGCTTCTCCTTCGACACGATCGTCTTGTGCAGGATCTTCTCCGTGATCCGCGGCGCGGTGAACTCGAATATGCGCGCCGCCTGCTCCGGGTCCGGGAACCAGCGGCGCACCTGCTGCCGGACCAGTCCGGACTCCTCCAGCCATCCGGCGACCATCCGCCGTTCGGGCGAGTTCGGCTCGAGCGCCTCCTCGTTCCAGTCGATGCCTCTGACGCGCTCGTCCAGCTCGTCGCGTTGTTCCCTGTCGTAAGCCATGCCCACCCGTATGCGTCGCGCATAGCCCGGCTTCCATGAAATGGATTTGGTATGAGCTCCTGCCGTCCCCGGACGGGGCGGCCGACGACCAGGACCGGTTCCTCAAACGCGCCCGCCGCGCCTCGGCGGAACTGGGGTTGTCCGAACGCCCCGGCATCGCCGACATCGGCCACTTGGGCGACGACGGCTGCATCCTGCTCGCCCGGGGCGGCCGGCGCTGGCTGGCCGTGGCCGAGACCCACGGCGACCGCGCGGCCGAGGCCGTGGCCCGCGCCGCCAAGGCCGTGGCCCGCGGATGCGACCCGCCGGACTTCCTCGACGAACGCCTGCCCGCCGCGCACGCGTTCGTCCCCATCAGCGCGACCCTGTCGCGCACCGCCCGCGACGACGAGACCGACGACTCCGACGTGAGGCTCGACGCGCCCGAGGACGGCTGGGTCGCGTTCAACGTGCGCCGCATCGGCTACGTCGAGGGGCGGCGCAACGATGACTGGCTGGCCGACGAGTTCAACCGCCAGGCCGACACGTCGAAGCTTAGGGGCGAGGGCGTGGGCGTGTGCCGCGTCGTCGCGGCGGCGCCCACGTTCGCCCAGGCGCGTGACCATGCGAAGCTCGCCGCCAACTCGCTCGGGCTCGGGCTTGCGCCCGGCTTCTCCGCCCATCGCTCGCGCCCGCGCGCGGCCTTGTGCGCCGTGGGCGTCGCCGTGTTCGCGGGCGCGCTGGCCGTGTTCGCGGCCGGCGGCCCGTGGTGGCCGGCTATCCCCGCCGCCCTGTTCGCGCTGGCCGCGTTCTGGCGCCGGTTCTCGTGCCCGTCCGACGAGGCGCTCTGGCAGCGTCCGCGCCACCGGTGGTGGTTCCGCAGGACGCGCACCGCCCGCGTGGCCGACCGCAAGACGCTGGTCGGCGGCGACGAGGCCGGCCCATGGGTCAGGAAACGCATCAACGGCTACGCGTTCCAGCGCTCCAGCATGCCGTTGCCCGCAGGGGCCCTCGCGGGCGTCGCGACCCCGTCGGCGCTCTCGCAGGCGTCGCGCACCGCGAAGGCGTCCGCGCCGGAGGCGCTCAAGGGCGACGGCGGGCCGAACCTCGGTCGCGACGGTGGCGACGAGATGGCCTCGCTTGCGCCCGAGGCGCTGTACGGCGGCGTCGGCATCCTCGGAGAGCCGGGCTCCGGCAAGTCGAACCTCATGCACGGCCTCGAGCACTGGGGCGCCGCCCACGCCGGCCCTGGCGATGTGCTCGTCGCCATCGAGTCGAAGGGCCAGGACTCACTGCCCGTGCTCAGGCGGCTCATCCCGTCCATGCTGGTTATCGACGTCTCCGACCCGTCGACGCCGATGATCGACCTGCTCGGTCCCGGGACGCCGATGGACCGGGCGAACAACATCGCCGACCTCATGCAGCGCGCGCTGGGGGAGGGCCAGGTCGGCCAGCAGTCGCGCATCCAGCTGCGCGACTCGGTGTTCGTCGCCCTGACGGCCCTGCCCGCCCCGTCGCTGGCGCGGCAATGCGCCGCCAATGGCGTCAAGGCCCCGTCCGGCTGGACCGGCTTCGCCTCCCGCCTGCTCGCCTCCGAGGGCGTATCGGACGCGAGGGCGCTGGGCTTGGCCGCGTGCGCCGCCACCGACAACCCGGATGTGCGCGCCGCCGTCGAGCGCCTCCATGGCGGGACCAACGCCGCCGGCCGGCCCGCCATCCCCGACGGGCAGCTCATGCAGCGGCTCAGCGCCCCGATGAACAAGATGGACCTGCTCGCCCGGGCGCCTGAGCTGACGGCGCGCCGGCCGTCCGTCACCTGGCGCCAGGTGGTCGCCAACCACGCGATCCTCGCCGTGAACATCGGGCCGGCCGCCAAGGCGGGCCCGGACGGCGCCCACGCGGCCATGCCCGATGGGACGAGGAGGCTCGTGGGCGCGCTCCTCTTCCAGTCGCTGCGCGACGAGATCGAACGCTCCTGTGCGGGCTGGCAGGACTCCGGCTGGCGCGTCCGCCTGTACATCGACGAGCTGACCGACGTGTCCGGCGGCGACGACGGGCAGGCGGGCGGCGGCTCCGCGGCCATCAGGTGGCTCAGGGAGCGCGGCCGCGCGTACGGCGTGGAGCTGGTCGCCGGCACGCAGAACCCGTCCCAGATGGACCCGTCCCTGCTCGCCACCTTCCTGGGGCTCATGACCCTGTGCTGCTTCACCCTGCGCGCCTCCAAGATGGCGCAGACCGTCGCCGACGAGATGGGGTGCGACCCGCAGGCCATCCGTTCCCTCAACGTGCACGACATGGCGGTCCGCACGGTGGACCGCCGGCTGTCGGCCCTCGCGCCGTTCGTGCTGACCGTGCCCCACTTCGACGCGGGCGACGGGCTGGACGCGGTCCGCGACGCATAACGGGCCGGTGATACGGAAACCTCTCGAAAGGAAATCAATGAAGGCGACAGTCGATTCGGTCCAATTGTCACGCGCGGTCTCGCACGTCACCCGGGTGCTCGACCCGGACCATACGGCCCTGTCCGTCCGCGCGGCCGACGGCGGGCTCATGTTCGAGGCGGTCGGCGAGGGCTACAGCCGCGCGTCGGTCCAGGCGGACGTGGAGGAGCCGGGGGAGGCGCTCGTCGCCGGCGTGCGCTTCGCGCTGTACGCGGACGCCATGCCGTCCGGCGAGGTGGCGCTCTCGTCGCGCCAGGCGGCCACGGGCGGCTTCCTCAACCTGTCGGCCGGCAGCCTGTCGGTCGACGCCCGCCTGCTGACGGGCGCGTCCATGCCGCAGGTGCCGCAGGCGCCGACCGACATGCTCGAGGTGGACCCCGAGGTGTTCGGGCAGGCGGTCGCCACCGCGGCCTCATTCGCCTCCCGCGACAAGTCCAACCCGGTGCTGGGCGGCGTCAGGCTCAGGGAGCGCGACGGCCGGCTCGGCATCGAGGCCACCGACCGCTACCGCGCCTACGTACGCACGCTCGACGTGGCCGTGCCGGAGGGCCTCGACGTCATCGCGCCGGCCGAGTGGCTCAGGACCGCCGGCGCGAAGGCCACCGCGTTCGGCGCGACCGACCGCGCCATGTTCGTGTCCGGCGACGGCACGCTCGACATGACCCCGCTGATCGACGGCGCGTACCCGGACCTCGGGCGCGCGTTCTCCCCGGAGCGCCTCAGGTCCGACTCCGTCGCCAAGGTGGAGCGCGCGGCCCTCGTCAAGGCCGCCAGGACCATGCGCCGCCTCGTCGACGACAAGCCGGTCATGGAGACGCGCTTCGGCTCCGACGGCGTGACCATGACGCTCAGGGGCGCCGACCAGGATGTGGTCCAATGGGTGCCCGCCGAGGTGTCCGCCGACGCGACGCGCAGGATCAACATCGACTACCTGCTCGACGCGCTGGCCGCGCTCGGCTCCGACGACGTTGAGGTCAGGCCGGGCCGCATGTTCCGATTCGTCGATGAGTCCGACCCGTCGACGCTCGTTGTGACCGCCGAGTTCCGCGGCAACCAGGACTGAGGGGGAGGACATGGCGCGATTCCTGACCAGCGAGTCGGTGACCGAGGGGCATCCGGACAAGCTCTGTGACCTCATCTCCGACATGGTCGTCGACGACATGCTCGCCCATGACCCGCACGCACACGTGGCGGCCGAGACGGCCGCCTCGGCCGACACCGTCATGGTGTTCGGCGAGGTCAAGGCCGCCGGCGGGTACCGGCCCGACGTGGAGGCCATCGTGCGCCAGGCGTTCCGCCGCGTCGGCTACACCGACCCCGCGTACGGGCTCGACGCGGCGCACGCGAAGGTGCTCGACATGCTCAACTCCCAGTCGGCCGAGATCGACGCGGCCGTCGGGGACGGCAACGGCGCCGGCGACCAAGGCATCATGGTCGGCTACGCGGACGGCCGGACGCGGACGCGCCTGCCGCTGTCCGCCGAACTGGCCCACGCCCTGGCCCGCCGCCTCGCCGACGCGAGGCGCGACGGCTCGCTGCCGTGGCTCAGGCCGGACGGCAAGACCCAGGTGACGGTCCGCTCCGAGGGCGGACGGGTCGTGGTCGACACGGTGCTCGTGTCCGCCCAGCATGATCCGGACACGCCGCGCGGCGAACTCGTCGACGGCATCCGCAACGCGGTCATAGCGCCGACGCTCGCCCCCTACGGCGGCATGGCCTCCGCGCCGAAGGTCATCGTCAACCCGTCCGGCTCGTTCGTCCTCGGCGGTCCCAAGGCCGACGCCGGGCTGACCGGGCGCAAGATCGTCGTCGACCAGTACGGAGGCGTCGCGCCCGTCGGCGGCGGCGCGCTGAGCGGCAAGGACCCGACCAAGGTCGACCGTTCCGGGGCGTACGCGGCCCGCTGGATGGCGCGGTCCATCGTCGACGCGGGACTGGCGGTACGCGCCCAGGTGCGGGTCGCCTACGCCATCGGCCGCGCCGACCCGATCGGCGTCGACGTGGACACGTTCGGCACATCCGCCGTCGGCGACGACAGGCTCGAGTCCGCCGTCGCCGACGTGTTCGACCTGACGCCGAAGGGCATCATCCACGGGATGGACCTGGCGCGCCCCATCTACACGCCGACCAGCAGCTACGGGCATTTCGGACGGGAGGGGTTCCCATGGGAGGACACGACGCAGTCGGCTCCGGCCATCAGGGCGGCCGTCGGCCTGTGAGCGCCGACGGGCTCGCCGCCGCGCTGGACGGACTCAACCTGACGTACAGGGAGCACGGACGGCATGTGCTCGTCACACACCCCACGTTGGCCGGCGCGTCCGCTTGGGATGTGGATCTGGACAAGGGCACGGTGGCCGACGTCGACGCGCCCGCCGTGGACGTGATCCGCAGCGGCCTACGCGCCGACCGCGCGTTCGACGCGGAGGCGCTGGAGTCCATACTGGACCGCGTCGGCGCCGAATTCGGTGTGGACGCGAAGACGCTGACCGGCGCCGACCTGCTCGCCCTGTACGGACGGTGACGGCCCGAAGAAGCGGAAAAACCGACCCCCGGCTCCGAGAATATCGGAGCCGGGGGTCGGTCATATGGAGGCTGGGACCCGTTCGGCGCGCCGCCTACATAACGCACCGCTGAATCCAATAGACACCGGCGGCGTGCCGTCGGGGTTCCGGTTTCCGCCGATGCCCTATGCGCCCAACGCGCGGCCGGAAGCCTCCAGCGGGTCGAGGCCCAAGGCCACGTCGCCGGCAGCCTCGCGGCCGAGACCGGCCGCCTCGAGCGAGTAGCGGATGGTGCGCGGGCGCTCCTTGCGCAGATCGAGCTTCGAGAAGTACTCGTCCAGCTGGCGCTCACGGGTCAGCACGAGGTCGCGGCCGGCGGGGATGGCGAGGTTCTCGGTCCTGAGGGACGCGAACCGCTCGCGCAGACGGTCGTTCCAGCCTTGACGGAAGCCGCACGCCCAGCGGTCGCGGCGCTTCGCCATGTGGTACGCCACGTACCGGCGCTCGTCGGGGTCGCCCTCCGCCATCGCGTCAAGGCGGTCGGACCATGTGCGGCGGATACGGGTCAGGCAGTCGAGCTCGATGGCCTGGAACAGCATGACGGCGGTGTCCGCGTCGCGCGCCTCGCCGACGAAGTGCGCGTTGAGCCTGCCGCGCCGTCCGGTGGCGGCCGAATAGTCGTAGCTGCCATACACACGGCATCCGTTCGCGCGGGCGACAATGCCGGCGAGCTCCAGCTGGAACGTGTTCCAACTGCGCGCGGCGAGCGGCACCGAACGCTCCGTCATAACGCGCCGCGTGCGGTCGCGCCTCCAGTCCTCGAGGCGGTAGCGGTCGATGAGGCGCTGCGCGCGCTCGTAAGCGAGCGAGGCCTCGTTGTCCGACGCGGCCGGATCCGATGCCAGCGCCATGAGGTCGTTGACCTTGTCGATGATCTTGTCGATGTCCATGATCGTGCTCCTTTTTCCGTTCGCCGGTCCCATGCGTCCCGGCGCGACGCATAGCGGGAGGACATGGGAAACGAATATATCGACGGAAGGCTCCGGTCCGCAGCCAAGGCCTACAGGCATATAACGACCATATCGGCCTTGCTGGCGCTACTGTGCGCGCTGCCGCTGGCCTGCCTGTTCGACTCCTCATGGGCGTCCGATTCGAAGCTTGGGGTCGCGCTGACCACGGCCGCGCTGACCGCGCTGGCCTCGATCACCATGGACTTCCTATTCGCCATCAGGCATGCCCGCGACGAGCGGATCTGCGAGATCGACACGTTCGGCTGGCTGCTCGAGCTGGCCGGCTGGTACGCGGTCCGCCCGGACACGCCGGCGTGCGCGGAGAAGACCGAGCTGGCCGGTCGTCTGGAGCATCCGGAGGCCGATGGCGCGCGCGACGCGCTGGCCGACCTGGCTAAAAGGCTCGACGACATGACGGGCGAGCACTACACGGACGCGTGGCGCGGCGTGGCCGATCTGTACGCCGCGAACGTGGGGGAGCGGGAAGGAATGAACCGTTTCTACCGCATCGTCATGGCGAAGGTCGCCGAGAACCCGACCGCCGACCGGTTGGACATCCATGTCGACGGGTCGGAACTGAAGTGACCATAAAAGAACGACCGGAGCAAGCCATGCGTTCCGGCCGTCACGGAATGAGACACCAGACCAGCCAGCCGACGAGCGCGACCAGGACGAGCGTGGCGAGCGCGTACAGGCAGGTGTCCGCGAACATGCCCGTCGTCGGCGTCAAGGGCGTCGTCTGGTACACGGACCTGCCGGGCGGATGTCCCACGTTCACGCCGACGCACGCCTACGATCCGGCGGACAACCCGTTCTACGACAATCTCCCCCACGACATCGTGGAGGCCGGCTCTGCGGCCACGGTGCCCGCCGACCGCAAGGGGCTCGTCGGCGTGCCCATCAGCCTCCTCGCCAATTGGCCGGAGGGCTACAGGCTCGTCGGCATGTCCCCCGGCCATCTGCCGGAGGGCGTGCCGCGCGTCTCCCCCATGATCGGCGGCAGGCCGACGTTCCGCCGCCTGCTCGTCGAGAGAATCTAGGCCATGCCCGCGAGGCCGTCCACACGCCCGTCCAGCAGACGGGAGACGGCCCGCGCGTGGACCCATGCGGTCCGCTCCGCCTCGGCCCAGCCATACAGCTCATCCACAAGCCCGCGGAGCCGATTAATGGCGTTCTCGCCAGCCACGGGCTCCAGCCAGCCGGCCTCCGCGTCCCAGATGCGGCACCGCAAGACGCGTCCAGTGCGTGGCGTCAGCCATTCGCGCCCGTCCTCGCGGCGCAGGCCGCGCTGAAGGCTCAGCCATATGGCGTCCACTTCGGAGCCGTCCGTGACGGCGCCCAGCCGCAGGACGTACGCGTCCTCGCCGTCGGGCGAGGCGATCTCCGCCATGTCGTTCCTGTCTGTCGGCTTCATGCCGGCGGCCTTGGCGATGCGTTGGAAGTCTTTGATGAGATTTTTTAGCCCGCAAACCCGGTATTTCAATGTCGGGTTAGGGCGTATCGAATTTTGCGTATGGTAGCGGATGTGCTACTATTATTCCCATGAGCGCAAGCGATGAACGGTTCACACATGGTAGGACTTCGGTATACAATCTGAACTACCACATCATCTGGTGCACGAAATACCGTCGCAAGGTGCTTAAGAATGGAATCGACTCGGATTTGAAGACGATTCTCAGGGAGATAGCCGACGAGCACGGCTACCGCATTCCCCACATGGAGGTCGGTTCGGACGATCACATCCACCTGTTCGTGTCAGCGCCACCGAAAATCAGCGTGAGCAGCATCGTCAAACAGTTGAAGGGCACATCCAGTCTCCGACTGTTCGCCATGCACCCCGAACTGAAAAGCCAATACTGGAAACGCAAGGGCGAACGGAGCCTATGGTCGCCCAGCTATTTCGCGGAAAGCATCGGCTCGGTCAACGAGCAGGCGGTGTCCAAATACATCGACGACCAACGAGCGAAGGAGCGTGAATCACAATGACCATGCGCAAGGTGGCGCAGCGCATACCGTTCACGCCGTCCAAGACTCAGGCCGCGTTGCTGGAACGGTGCTTCGGCGACAGGCGTTTCGCCTACAACCAGCAGGTCGAGGCGTTCAACGCGTACGACAAGGAGACGAACCCGAACCCCGAGTATCCGAACGTGACCGGCATGAAGAACGCGAACGGATGGCTCAGGGACAGTCCAATCCCGTCGAACGCGTTGAGCAACGCCATCATGGACTTCCGCAAGGCACGGTCGGCGTACTTCCGCAAAGCCCAGTACGAGAAGCATCGTCCCCGTTTCGCCTCAAGGAACGACAACATCCAATCATTCCGCAACACCATGCCGATACGCCGCATGTGCGGCAACCGGTACCCGTTGTCCAGGAAGCTCGGCTCGGTGCGCATCCGCAAACGAGACCGGCTGCGTTATCCAATCGAGAACCTGTCCAGCTGGACGGTGAAACGCGAGAACCGAACGTACTATCTCGTGCTCCTGTTCGACGTGGACATCCAGCCGAAAACGCAGGCCAAGGGTAGTATCGGCATCGACTTGGGCGTCAAGGATCTCCTCACCCTATCCACCGGCGAGAAAATTAATTACCCCGATCGGCTGCGCCGATTGGAGGAGGACGTCAAACGGGAACAGCGCAAACTGTCCCGTCGAACGAAAGGGTCGAACAACTACCGCAGACAGAAGGCAATCGTAGCCAAGGCGTACGCCAAGCTCCGCCACTACCGCGATAACTTCCAGCACCAACTGTCCCACAGGCTGATAGAAGAGAACCAATTCATCGGCATGGAGACCCTGATGGTACGGAACATGACGCGGAAGGCACGCAAGAGGCTGGACGCCGAAGGCAGACCCATGCGCAACGGCCAGTCACGCAAACGCGCGATGAACCGTTCCATACTCCGCGACGGGTGGAGCGGCCTCGTGGACAAGCTCTCCTACAAGGCGGAATGGTATGGTCGCACCCTCGTCCAAGTGGACAGGTTCTACCCGAGTTCCAAACTCTGCCACGACTGCGGGCACAAGTACAGGGGATTGCGGCTGTCCGAACGCGAATGGGTGTGCGAATGGTGCGGAATCCCACACGACAGGGACGTGAACGCCGCGTTGAACATTCGCGACGAGGCATTGCGGCTCAGCCGGGAAGAAGCATGACAAAAGAAGAGGAACCGGCCGACAACCGGGGATAGCCCGCTAAAAATGGGAAGCCTCTGGATTCAGACGTCGCCTGAATCCAAGCAAGCCCAGTTCGCAGGAATCCCGTGGTTTCAACCACGGGAGTGTCAAGTCCATTGCTCCACTCCTTTTCCCGATTGCGCCGGACCCATGCGTCCCCGAAGAGAGGAACGGCCGGGGGCGGGCCATGCGCCCATCCCCGGCCGTTCCGGTCCGGCGTCAGCAGACGACGATGATGTCGGGTTCCTCAACGTTGGCAAGCAGGTAGAAGTCCCCGTCGTAGTTCTCGGGGCGACCCGCCCACAGGCCTTCGTATTCGAGTTCGCCGCCCTTGTATACGACGACCTTTTGGTCGTCTTGGATGTCCATTGCCATGATAGGCTCCTTTCCGCGCCGGCCTCTCCGGCGTCCGACTGGGCCATGCGTCCCGGCCCTCACGGAATGAGGCGCCAGACCAGCCAGCCGACGAACGCAAGCGATCCCAGACACAAGGCCACGTACACGCAGGTGCCCGCGAACGCGCCCGCCAGGAACGCGTCCGTTTGGCGTTTCCGCCGGTCCAGCAGGGCGTACCAGTCGGTCTCGCACCGGTCGAACGCGGACGTGTCCCCCGGGGTGACGCCGTATGACGCCAGCCATTCGGGAACGGTCGGCATGGGCTCCAGCGGGTCCGTCAGCGTCTCCTTGCGGAACAGGGCCGTCGCAAGGCCCTGCCCGACGCCCTTGAGGAAGAAGACGGGGAGCCGGTCGCCGGTCATGAATGGCTCCCGTCCAGTTCGTTGAGCATGTCGGCCAGCCCCGCGCTCTTGCCCTTCCTCTCGTTCTCCTTACGTTTTTCGTCGGCCAGCTTGCTCCATTCGTCCACGAGCCCGGCGATGGTCCGGGCCTTCTTGGCCCACAGCCGGCAGTGGGGACAGCCAAGGATGAGGAAGTCCTTGTCGTCGCTCTTGAATTCAGCCGGCCTGCCGCAGTCCGGGCAGGCGGGGCGGTTGCGGAGCGCCTCGACCCCCTTCTTCCAGCATCCCCGGAAGACCGGCGCGGCGTCCTTCTCCATAGTGACCCATATGCCATGAAAGCGGCAACGCTGATTGTCGAACCGTCCCACGGGGCATCCGTTCTCGCATTGCGGCCGGTCGCCGTAGGAGAAGTAGACGTTCCCGGTCTCACTGTCGTATTCGTCCACACCGACGGTCACGTCGCCTCCGCAGAACGGGCATTCACCCAAGAGGATTTCAACAGGTTCTGTCATTCCTCTCCTTTCCCGCGAAGCGATCCCACGCCTCCACCAGCCCGATGACGGTCGGACCGCCCCGGTCCGCATCGTCCGCCCACAGCCCGCACCGCGGGCACCCCATGGCGGGGTCCGCGCCGGTGTGGAGGCGCGGCGGCCGGCCGCAGCGCGGGCAGGAGGCGCGCTCCCGGAACCCGCGGACGTCCCGCGCCCACATCCGGCGGAACGACGGCGCCGGGTCGAAATCGTCGCCGAGCCCCCAGCCGTCAAGAAGGCGGCAGTAGTCATTGAACCTGTCGATGGGGCAGTCGTTCGCGCACTCCGGGCGGTCGGCGTATTGGTAGAGGACGTACCACATTCCGGCATTGCCCTCGTCCCGCCTGCGTATGGAGGCTGTGACCCCGCCGCCGCAGAACGGGCATACGCCCAGAAGAATCGGTCTCATCACGTCCATATCGAACTCCTTTCCACGTCTATCCATGCGTCCCGGCCCGCATGGCATCCAGGCATGAGCTATCCATATGGACCCGGGCCCTATCCGACGTTCGGCACGGTCGAGGACGACGTCGATGCCATATCCACGGCGTATTGGACCGAACTGAATCGACTAGACCGCCTCGCGGCGTCGGCGGAGCGCCACACCGCGCTCGTCATGGACGAGATGCGGTTCGCGCACCCGCCGTCCGAGGCCCAGCGGGCCGGCCTCGCCTTGGGCTTCGCGCTGGATGCGGCCGGCGTCGACGAGCCGGAGCGGTTCCCGCAGGACCTGTTCGCCGTCATGGAGGACAGGTCCTGCGGGAACGGGGAAAGGCTGGCCGCCGAACCGTTCGAGGACAAGCGTCAGTCCCATTCGTCCTTGAACCGATCGGGCCAGTAGGCGCGGTTCAGAATCGCGCATTCTGCCTCCAGCTCGGCCTGTCGCCTTTTCGTTTGTTCAACCTCAGCCACCCGCGTGTTCCACTCCTCGACCAATTTCACCAGCGACATGCCCGCGGTCGCCTTAACCAATCCATCTGACGGGCATCCGAACCACAGGTCCGCCTTGATGGCGGTAAATGCGGGATGCTCGTCACAGATGGGACATGTCTCCGGATTCAGAAGCATGTCACAGGCTTGCGTCCATTTATCGGCGAGCCGTTCGGGGGTGTCCGACATGGACGTGGTCAGCGCCGCCGGCGACATGACTCGCCCAACGGGGCAGCCGTTTTCGCACTCCGGCAGGCCGGCCATGACCATGCCGTCCGCCGTCTCGAGGCCGGCGGTCACGCGGCTGTTGCAGAACGGACATTCGCCTAGTTTGATAGTATTCATCTCAGTCCTTCCTAAAAGTCAGATATTCGAAGCCGGCCAGCGCGTAGGCGGTGTCGTAGCGGACAAGCCCGCCCATGTGGCGCGGCTTCTTGTCCATATCCTCGACCAGTAGGCGCAGGTCGTTGACCACGCATTCGTACGGGTCGGGCATGTGCGGGTCGGACAGTTCGCAGGCCTCGAAATCAGCCAACTCCCAGTCGTCGCGGATGGCAAGCACGGACTCGCCGAACGGTTCCATGAGGTCACGGCGCACGATGGCCGTGTCGGACAGGCCGAAACGGCCGAGGTCGTCCATCGCGGCGACGAGGCGCCCCCACCATGCCGCGTCGAGGCCGCGGCCGAGCAGTCCGGCGGGGATCCAGTCGTCCCAGCGCCACGGGAGTCCGGCCACGGCCTTCAGATACTCCGGGTCAGAGAACGGCCGGCGCGGCTCCTTGGCGGCCCTCTCCCAATGGCCCCACGCGCAGTCGAGCGCGGTGAGCACGAGCCCGTCGGCCATCGGGTCGCCCGTGCCGCATTCGGCGAGCCACGGGGCGAGCTCCTCCTCGGTGTGGTCGTGGTCGGTCAGCGCGTATATCGGGTTGCTCATGATTCGCTCCTTTTCCTCGGACCGAACATGCGTCCCGGAGGAAAAGGGACGGCCCCGCCGGCTGAAGGCTCCTCTCCGAAGCGTTATGGGCATGCGCCGAGGGGAGCGGTCGGACGGTGGGGGCGTCTTGATTGGCGGCTATGCGCCTAACGGAGGGTGTCGATGGCATCGTCATAGATGTCGTGCAGGATGTCCTCGCGGCACCACACGCCACCGTCGACGACGCCGTCTATGACAATGGAGTTGCGGGCCATGGACGCCTTGTCCATGACCGACACCTTCACGATGGCGTCCTTCGACAAAGCCGAAATTTCCGCCGGCCCATTCCTGTGGCGTCAGCGGCTTGTGCTTGGTCACCTCCGCGGCGAGTATGTGCCAGACGAGATCCACTCCGTTGGTTCGCATCAAACATGGGTGCTGGAGGATGATGACGGTGCGGTTTCTCTCCGTCCCGGTTGAGCCGAGAAGGAGAAGGTTCTCATACACGTCACCCGTCAGGACGGGCCTGTAGGAGGAGTTGTTTTCGCCGCGGGAATAGTACAGGAGGTCCGCGTCAATGTTTGTCCCGCTCATCGGGCATTCCAGTTGTCCGGGCATCGCTCAGTCCTTCATCTGCAAGGACCAGTTGCCGTCCGACATCTTCACCGGAGTGAAATCGGTGCGGTACCGTTCGCGCCATTCGGGATTGAACTGGTCCATGAGCGCTTCGGGATCGTCCTCTGCCTTGGCGAAGTCGAAGACCAAGTCCGTCCTGTCCGCCGCATACATGTCAATGGGTGTGACGGGGGCGTGCGGCAGCACCGGCATCTCGAACCAGGACGCGACGTCGTCGACGCCGATGGATCCGTGGATGATGTCGCACGCCGCCAGCAGGCCCGCCAGTTTGCCTCTACTGGCTCCTGTCGCAGAGCCTCCTCTCCGCCATTTGTGGATGGCGGGTGCGCTCACGCCGATCAGTTTCGCTATGGCGGTCCATGCGAATCCCAAATCAGATAGCTCTTCGAGCAGGCCGGGAACGTCGGTTTTACCCCGTTCCATTGTCCTTCTTCGCCAGTCAACGTTCAATGATTGGTGGTGGAGATCGTCGAAATCTGATTTGAGGACACAGGCCACGTCACGGTTGTATCCGATCTCTTTCGTCAGATCGGATGTCGCGCTCCCTGTTTCGGAAAGCGTCCCGGACATAGTCAGTCCTTCGGTTGCGTCACGCTCGAGGAGCCCGGTTGCGATCTGCTCACTCATGGCGCAGCACCTCCTCTCTGAGTCGTTCTGTGGACCACCCCCTTACACCAAGGTTCTATGCGTCCCGGTTACGGCCGGACGGGCGCGAACGAGCCGTCGTCAGAAAGCAGGAGCATCGACCCGTCCCCATCCGTCCATGTGTCGCAGAACCAGAGGCTCCCGGCGTTCGTGACGGTCGGCACGGGCGTGTGCCCGACCACCTGAGTCCAGCCGGCCCACGGATCGGCCTCCAGCTCCGTCCGGTCCGCCCAGACGGGCGATGGCACGGAGCGGCCGCCGCGCGCCGGGCCCGCCATGTCGAACAGGTGCATCGGACTTTCGCGCAGCTGGCGGTCGAGTTCGCCCTCGGGCGAGTCTGACAGACCCGCGTACGCGGCCCATGCGCCGGTCACGCCGGCGTGCGTGGCCAGGACGCGTCCGTGCCGCCACACGAGCCTCATATCCAGCGGCTTCAGTGCCTCATGCACGCCCTCGTGGGCGCGTGGTTTGAAGCCGTCCGCCTCATGTCTGAACCAGTGCGCCGCGTACGAGCGAGGGCGGGCCAGGTACGGCAGGTCGTGGTTGCCCGCCAGCACGGTCACGTCGAGTCCGGCGGCCCGGCGGGCGGCCACCCAATCGGCGAACATGCGGACTGCGGCGACCGCCTCGCGGGCTGTGACGTCCCAGTCGTCGCAGACGTCGCCCAGGAACACGACCCCGACCGCACCGGTCATGGCGACGGCCCGGTCGACGGCGGGCAGGACGCGGGCGGATTTCAGGTGGATGTCGCCGACGAACAGGACGGTCATCGATCCTCCAGTCGGCAGGTGACGCATTCGCGGGGAAGATTGGCGGGCTTGATGCCAAGGGCCGTCAGTATGCGCATCGTGGCCCCAACCGGTGCGTAGCCGTGGTCGACAAGGAACCGTACCGTCTCCGGCGATTCCCCTGACTTCTCCGCCAGGCTTTCGGCGGTCGCGCCCGCCTGTTCCATCTCCTCGACGACATCCTGCCGTAGCGATTCCGCGTTCCTGAAATATCTGGCCACGTTCGGCCTGTAGGATCTCAGAACGCGTTGCCGTCCGCGCTCCCGCTCCTCAGGCGTCAAAGGCGGAAAACGATACTCCAAACTGCTCACAGAACCTCCAGATCATGCCAACCGCCGGCGAGCCTCCAACGCCCGCCGTGTAAACGTAGCAGCACCGGCTGGAGCACGCCCTCGAAGACGAGCTGGTCGATGGGGCCGGCGACGCGGGCGAGGCGGCCCGTCACGCAAGTGCCCTCGACCGTGTGGGCGTGGGCCGTGCGCCCCTCGAGCGCCTCGGGCTCGAACCGGGTCCAGTCCGTCATCACTTGTCCTCATCCTTTCCCGCCAGGCGGCGTCTTACGGCGTTGATTCCATCGATGCGGCCCATGCGGTAGTCGTGGTCGAGCTCCGGGCCCACGAGTGTTTCACCCACCTCGGTCGCGCACCAATCGTCCAACGCCTCCATCGCGCCCAAAGCCTCCTCCAGCGTCATAAGCGGGAAGGCCGCGTCGCCGAGCGTCCGGACGACGAGGGGCCAGTCGGAGGTGAGCCAGAGGGCGCCATCCGTCCAGCTCGTACGGTTGTTCGAGGCGCCTTTGATCTCGGTGCGGCCCCAGCCGGTGCCGTCGGAGTGGAGCCAAAGCAGCCACTTGCGGTCCGCGGTGACGTAGAAGCCCGATTCGGCCGGCTCGGCCGGCGGGGCCGAATACGGCACACCCATCTCGGAGAGGGCCTTTTCGACGCGCTCCGGTCCGATGCCGAGCTTTTGGGCGAGGATGCCGGCGTCCAGGTCAGACATACATGCCCTCCCTCCAACCGACGAGCACACCCGCGTCGGCCAGGACGCGGAGCTCCCGCTCCACGTTGACGGCCACCTTGCGGGCGTAGGCGAAGTCCGGGTCCTGGGAAAGGATCCACTGGTAGTCGTATGGCTGCCCGAAGTTCTCATCGAGCACGTCGATACACCAGTCTGAGCCATCCTTGGCGGCCGTGACGTCCAGCGACGTCGTGCGGTCGTCGGAGACCGGACGGCAGAGGTACCAGTCCTCCGGCACGCAGTCGGTGAAGCCAAGCGCGCGCATGGCCGTGTCATCGAGGACGTGGATGGACAGCGCCGCGTTGTTGCCGTGTCTCGTGTATTCCATGGTTCCTCCTATATGCTCCGGTGGGCCATGTCCAGCGCCAGTTTCTTGACGGGCGCGTCCCAGCCTTCGGGCGGCGCGGCCGGCAGGACGCGGGACGGGTCGAGGACGGCGAGCCGCTCCTCCAACCGGCGGTACTCGGCCTCGCCGGCCATGAGCGCCCCGCGGCGTATGGCGAGCAGGGACACGGCATCCGGGTCGGCCAGCTCCGCCGTGCCCGTGGAGGCCAGCGAGACGGCCAGCCGCATGACGCGCACCGCGTGCATGAGCCGTTTGCCCGGCTGGTCGCCGCGCTCGTACATGTGGTGCTGGTTGTGGGCGTAGTGGGCCAGGTGCGGGATGAAGCCCGCGTGCAGGGCGTCATGCGCCGCATCCATGGCCGCACGGCCCAACGGGTCGGCGCGGACCACGGCGGATGGCGGCAGGAGCGCCACCTCCATCGCGTTGGGCGAGCCCTTGGCGAACATGTCGCACCAGTGGTGCAGACCCCACGTCTGCACGTCCGCGCCCTGGGCGACGGTGCGCTCGCGGGGTCGGCGCAGCTCGAGGTAGTCGGCGCGCGTCGGGGCGGCGATGCCGCGCAGGTCGCGGTCGGAGCCGGGCTCCGCGCAGCCGTACAGGCGACTGCCCGTCCCGAACACGAGGCAGCAGCCGTCCAGAAGCGCGGCCTCGGCGTCGGTCAACGGGGCCATTCGTCCTCCACCTCGAGCACTTCGACGCCGTTGAAGGACGAGAGGTTGCCCTCGTCCACGTCGACCACGTCGTAGTCGGCCCTGCCCTCCCTCAGGGCCTTGAGGACCGCCTCCGCGGTCGGTTCGCCCAATTCCCCCTCGTCCCATTCGACGGAGAGGAGGTCGCGGCTCTCCTTGGTGCAGTCGGCGCTTACGGTCAGATACTTCATGGTGTTCCTTCTTGGAAATCGTCCTAAAGGAGTTCATGCGTCCCGGCGCGCAGCTCGATGCGCCGCCTCAACCCCACGGCGTCCGTCCAGCCTGGACGCAGCTCCAATGCCGCCTGCGCGTCCGCGTACGCGGCCCGGTATCGCAGGCGCGAGAGGCTCCATTTCGCCCATGCGAGCCAAACGCCCGCATCAAGCGCCGGGTCGAGGTCGTGGTCCCGTCGGTATTCGAGCAGGTTGGCGGCCCAGACGGCCGGGTCGGTGACGTTCGTCGGGGTTTCGCCCTCGTTCAGGCGTTCCAGTTCAAGCAGAGCATCCATGCCGGGCATGTATGCGTCCGCCGGGACGCATGAACGAACCGAACGGAAAGGAGCAAGAAAATGGAGAATGAAACCAGAAGAGACATGCTCGAGACGTACGCGAAGGCGCTGGAGGGCGGCCTGATGCCACTGGATGCGGCGAAGGTCCTCGCCGGCCGCATGGAGGCCGACAAGGCCTTCCGTGACGCGGTACTGCTCATGGCGGGCTGTGGTGGGGATGTGGATTGGGCGATGCGGTTCATCGCCGCCCCATTGGCGTTCGAAGGTGAGGTCAAAGCCATGCTGGTGAAGACGTTCAAAACCGGCATTGACACCGGTCGTCTGAGGCGGGCGGATATGGCGCTGGCCATGATGGCCTTTGCCGCTCCAACGGCCTCGCAACCGCTCGCCGTCAGTGCGTACCTCCACTGGGCAATCGGCGACGAACGCTGGGCGCGCCGCATGGTCGACGCCGCGTTCAATCGCAACCAGACCAATTCTTTGGCGCATCTGGTCGATGCCGCCCTCGTACGCTCCGCCCATGCGGCGGAGCTGGTTTAGTCCTGATTCGATGAAAGTTCCAAAGCTCCGGCGAGCAGGGCGCAGGCGGAGCGGATGGCGGCATGGACGTCCTCGCCGGCGTTGGCGTGCTCGACGTTGATGACAGTGCCATAGCTAACCGTGTCGAACGCGAAGTCAACGTTGGAGCCCGGCTCGTCGTCGAAGCCCTCGAGGGTCAGCCAGCCGTGCGGGGCGGTCGGCGCCTCGGAACCGTCGGCGATGGCGCGCAGGGCATCCGCCAGGTCCTCCCGGACGGCCGGGTCGATGACCTGGGATGCGGTGGAGCCGATCTTGCCGTCCGGATCGATCGCATAGGACGCGACGACGAACAGATTATCGGGCGCGGGGTCGTTCGACAGCGTGACACCTAGCCAGAAGTGCTCATTCTCCTTCATGTCCGGCCTCCTTGCGCAGGTTCTCCGCGATTTCGTCGCCCAGGGCGGCGGCGCGGCACAGGGACCATGCAACCAACAGACATACGGCGATAACCGCCGCGACAATCACAACAACCATGCCCACGGCTATGCGTCGCGGGCGGAAAGGAAGAGCGGAAATGCTCGAACTTGTCACCATGCCGGAACCGTCCGGCCGTTTCTGGACGCTCACCGTCCTCGGAACCCCCGTCGCCACCGGCCACGTCGCCAACGACGGAAAGGCCATCTCGGCCGCGGTCAATTGGTGCCGCAACAATGGCTACGAGCCGCGCGGCATGGCCGTGGCCCGCCGCACCCGCATGTCGGGCGGCGAGCGGACCGTTTACGAGGCCGCCCTATAAAACGCGCCTGATCGCGTAGCTTCCGTACATGACCATGCCGACCGGCGCGACCCCGGTGCCTTGGCTTGGACTCATGGCGTTCATGACCATGCCGTTGCCGATGTAGATGGCGGCGTGCGAACCGTTGGCGAGAATATCACCTGGTTGGGCTTCCGCCAATGATGCCACGGGCGAACCGACGCTCATTTGACTGCCTGACTGGTGGGGGAGACTGACACCGAATTGCGCGAACACGTATTGGACGAATCCGGAACAATCCCAGCCTGATGGCTGGTTGCCGCCGTACACGTATGGGTATCCGCTGAACTGCATCGCATATTCTGCCACGGCTTGTCCGGTTTTGGATGCTGGGGGAGTGATGACGGTTCGTTCCGCGCTTCTATTGGCTTCTTCCTTTTGGGCGGCTCGCGTTTGGGCTTGTCGTGCCGCCTCTTTCTGTTGGGCTTTCGCTTCGGCGTTTTTCTCGGCTTGGGATTTCGTCTGCGGCACGTTCAGGGTTTCTATGCCGCCCCAATCGCTGTCCGACTGCACGTCGGTGCTGACGCTTTCGCGGGTCAGGTCTCGGCGCGTGGTCGTGGTGGCGGGGAACGAACGCGTCGAGGACACGGCTCCGTTCGACGGGGCGGCGGCCAACGCGGTCGGGGAGAGTGTGGCGATGCTGCCCGCGCCCAGTAGGAGCGCGAGCGTAATGGATGTGATTTTCCTGTGTATGAGTCTGTTTTTTCCTAGAGATTCCATTCGTTTTTTCCTTGTCCTTTGCTCACCGACCCGACACCATCCTTGACAGCCAAGACCAGTTCGGGTGTGCTCATGAGCATGTCTCCGCCGGTTTGATACCAGCCGGAACTGGTGTGGCCTTTGCCTGTAAGCCGGTAGGAAGTCCTTATCGTCGAGCCTAGGCTCAGGTCGGGGTATTTCGCCACGTCCAACGCCCTACGCAGCACTTCACGCACGTCAGCCACATGCCTACCGAACAGTCCGGGTTCACCCATGTCGCCGAGCGCCCGTTCGGTGATGTCCACGTCGCACCAGCCGGTCACATGCAGTTCAAGGATGCGGTCCTCGTCGTCGGTAAATCTCAAACCCACATCCCCTCGTACCAGCCGGTCAAAATGCCCAACGCGGCGTTGTTCTGATGCTTCTTGGACGTTACGCCCGTATGGTCGAATCCGTTCAATGCTTCTCCTTGTATTCCGCCACACGTAGCGGCTTGGCGTCGATTAACCCATGCGTCTTCGCTTGTTCCAGCAGCCACGCCGCATCGGACGGACGGCACGCGCCCTTGACGCCCGAGCGTTCGTCCTTAACGTGGCCGCGTGTTCCGTTCCGCCGGTCGGCCACCGTGTACGCGAGCAAGCCGTCCGGCAAGGCGAGACGTTCGCGTACGCACACCACGTACCGTTCGTCGCATTCGATTATCGCCCACCAGTAGCGGCTCTCATGCGCGGGAGAGGAGAACCTGACCTTCACTCCGCAAGCTTCCAAGACCGACCCTTTTCCACGACGAGATGCCTTTCCGTCAGGTCGGACAGCCGGAACACCAGCCGATAGGTCTCCATCAGCGTGTCGAACGCCTCCGGCCCGTACATCTCCCGTACGTGGTCGGTGATTTCATCCAGATAGTCGTCGTACGCCCGCCGGATGTCCATGGGGCGGGTCTCGCCGTCGAGAATGCCGTCAAGCTCGATTTCCACCACGGTGTCGTAGGCGAGGGAATCGTCCGGCAGACCATGCAGATGTCGGGCGTCGAACCTTATGGAATCCTCCTTGACGATGGTGGTGCAGACGACCGGCGTGCCTGTCGTGACGGCCGGTCCCTCGCGTTCGTCGCAGTCCATGGCATCCCCGTAATCGACCATGTACCGCACCCCGTGATACCAGCATCCGTCGGGGGCGAACAGGTCGATGAACACGCCCGTCCTGACGGTCGGCGGGATGCTTGCCGAGACCTTGCCGACAATGTTTTCGAGACTATCGTTCAATGCCTTCCCCCTCTTTCTCGGTGGACGGCCATTCGAGCACCCCTCGGTCATCGACACGCGGCATAATGCGCACGTACCGGATGAAGTCGAGGGGGACCGTTATCGCGCCGCCGTCGAACAGGCCGAACGTGACGAGTCCGCCGTCGGCTTCGGGCCGCGTAGGGGAGGACGCGCATGTGCCGTCGGTCAGCACGACCACGTATATGTCCGCGTCGTCGGGAATCGGATACAGGCGTCCCGTCTTCAACCATGCGGCCTTCTCCCTCGTGTCGGGCGTGCGGTCGCCCGTGAACAGGCGCTCCCCGTAGGTGCCGTCGTCGAAGTCCTGTATGAGGATGGCGCGTCTTGTCGTGACCGGCTGGTTGTCCATTCGGCCGTCTCCCTTCAATAGTGAATGAATTGCAGTTGGGCCGCCTGCTCCGCGGTGAACGTGCGGCTGAACGGCTTGCCGTTGTATGCGCTACCGCATTCGGACGTGGTGATGGACCCATCGGACGCGACCGACTCGACGATGCCCACATGCCCGTAGAACGGGTCGGAACCGTACTGGCCGCGCTGGAAGCAGATCACATCGCCGACACGCGGCGTGGAGTCGACCCAATAACCGAGCCGTCGGGCGGTGTCCGCCCAGTCGGCGCCGTTGCCCATATGCGAGCCGGCGGGCAGGCCGAGCTGATGGCGGCGCACGTACGCCCACCACGTGCATTGGCTGAACTCGTAGGCGTTGCCCGTGTCGCCGTCCGCGTGGTCCGGGTCGAACCCGGCGGGCACGGACGCCTCGTCGCGGCCGTTGATGAGCGCCTGTACGACCTTGTTGCCGGCCTCGCGGACCGTCATCTTCGCGTCGGGGTCGACGTCGGAGCCCAGATCCCAGGAACCGGACGACAACGTGGCGCGGGATTCCGAACGGCTTGCCTCCACCAGGCGCGTCCTGGTGACGGCCGTCGTCGTGTCGAACCGCGTCTCATGCGGCAGGAGCGTCCACGCGGCCGCCCCGCCCGCCATGAGCGTGGCGACCATGGCCACTCCGGTCAGCCGCCACAGCCTTGTTCGGACGGTCTCCGTCCGCTTGTGCCTCGGCAATCGACACGCCTCCTTGGTTTCCGTATTTCCGTACGCGATCGGCTATGCGTCCCGTGCGGACGCATACGTGGCCGCGTACCGACCGACACCGAGGAAAGGGGAACGGGAATGGACCTGACGGCCGTGGCGAACGAATGGTATACGAGGTTGCGCACGAGCGGGCGCGACACTCCGATGAACGCGAGCACCGCGAAGGTGCTGGGGGAGGCGCTGGCCGACCCCGAGGGGCAGGCGGTGCTCATGGCGGGCATGGTCGCCCCGGACAGGAGACCGGAGGAGATGGTCGCCATGGCGGGTTCGCTGCGCAACGAGTTCAAGCACCTGTATGCGACGGGCGCTTTCCGCCCCGACCGCGACGCCCTGACGGCCGCCGACCGCGACCTGACGGCGCTCGGCGCGGGCTTCGGCTGGCGCGCGCTCGTCTCATGGTTCGCGTCGGACATGTACCGCATGGCGATCTGCCTGATCGGCGCGGCGCGCTCGGGCGAGGACACGGCGCTGGTCCGCTGCCTGACGTTCGCGGCGTCGGCGGGGCTGGGCGCGTTCGGCGCCGAGGTCGAACCGGTCGACCTGCCCGCGCTCGTCTCCTGAGCGGCCGGGACGCATCGGATGGCCCGTCGCGGGGTTTCCGCGGCGGGCCTTTTTTTCAAGGAAAGGAGCCATGGACATGGCGAAGAAGGACATTGGGACCGAAATCGACCTCTCGGACCGTTCGGACGATCAATTGCGGCAGCTGGTGGCGGTGGGCACCGTCATCTCGACCCGCGCCAACGACATCGTAAAGGAGGCGAAGAAGAGCCTCATGGACCGCATCGAGCCGGGTGAGCACCCGCAGGCGGTGTTCGGCGGCGTGTCTCTGGGCGAGCTGACCCGCACCAAGGGCGGCAACGAGGGCAAGTACAAGGTCGCCGACCCCGTCGCGTTCGGCGCGTGGCTCAAGAAGAACGGACTCGACGACTACTACGAGCCGATGCCCGTCGCCACCGCCGACGCGTGCGACGCGGGATGGCTGAGGAACCTCATCGAGAAGGACTTCGAGGGCGAGCTGCCCGACGGCGTGACCTACTCCGCGCCGGCCGCGCCGCAGGTCAAGTTCTCGCTGGATGTCGAGCAGGCGCGCCGTCTGTTCGACTCCGACCCGTCGGCCATGATGGCCCTGCTCGAGGCCCCATCCGACGACGCGGAGACGGAGGAGCCGGACAGGAAGCCGGCCGATCCGCTGGCCGAACTGGGCCTGTAGCCCACGGGCGCCTCCGAGGCGCCCCGGAGGAACGAAGCGTCCTCCGGGGCGCCTTTCGTTTATAGGGGGTTTCACGGGGTGTACCGTACGGGAGCGGCGGTGCTGGCGCCAAGTGAATCGGACTGAATACAGCCAAGCCGAATTGTGACCGAATCGTAGACGAAAGCGGCTTTGTATTCACCTATACGGGCGGTGTATTCAGTCTGTATCAGTTGGGACTGAATACACTTTTCCACAGGCTGA